>TARA_R110002126_G_scaffold10527_7_pt1 | contig 207686 bp, 186 predicted proteins | sample TARA_R110002126 | Tara Oceans TARA_R110002126 (sample SAMEA4397536) | marine metagenome | biome: Polar Biome; feature: [DCM] deep chlorophyll maximum layer (ENVO:01000326); material: water (ENVO:00002006), including particulate matter (ENVO:01000060) such as... | depth 30 m
CCAAGGATACCCGACTGTGGTGGGTTCAGGATCGGCGAGGACATCAGCGAGCCGTAAACACCACCGTTGGAGATGGTGAAGGTGCCGCCTTGCATTTCGGCCATCGACAGCTTGCCATCGCGGGCTTTGGCACCCATTTCGCCAATCGATTTTTCGATGGTGGCAAAGGACATGTCTTGGGCGTCTTTGATCACGGGCACAACCAAGCCTGTCGGCGTACCAGCCGCGATGCCCATGTTGACGTAGTTCTTGTAGACCACATCGGTGCCGTCGATTTCGGCGTTCACTTCGGGGACTTCATGCAGGGCGTGGATACATGCCTTGGTGAAAAAGGACATGAAGCCGAGTTTCACACCGTGCTTTTTCAGGAACAGGTCTTTGTACTCGTTCCGAAGGGCCATAATCTCGGTCATGTCGACCTCGTTATAGGTGGTCAGCATGGCCGCGGTATTCTGGCTGTCTTTTAGACGCTTGGCGATTGTTTGACGCAGACGGGTCATTTTCACCCGCTCTTCGCGCGAAGCGTCTTGCGGCGCAGAAGGCGCGCGTGGGGCAGCGGCGGGGGCTGACTTTGCTGCGGCAGTGCCGGCTGCAACAGCCTTGGCAACATCGTCTTTCATGACGCGGCCATCGCGGCCTGTGCCGGTGACCTGATCGCGCGTGATACCGGCCTCTGCCATCGCCTTTTTCGCAGATGGGGCGTCTTCGATATCACCGGAGGCAGGGGCAGCGGATGCTGCTGCTGGAGCATCAGCTTTTGGTGCGGGGGCGGCCACGCCGCCGGCCCCTTGGGCGATGACAGCGAGCTTGCCGTTGGCCTCGACCGTGGCACCCTCTTGGAACAGGATTTCGGTCAGGGTACCGGCGGCGGGGGCCGGAACCTCGACGCTGACCTTGTCGGTTTCCAGCTCGCACAGCATTTCGTCGGCCTCGACTGTATCGCCGACCTTCTTGAACCATGTGCTGATTGTTGCTTCGGTCACGGATTCACCAAGGGTGGGGACCATGACATCAATGGCGTCACCGCCTGCGGTTGGTGCTTCGACTTTCGCCGCAGCCGCTGGTTTCTCTTGCTTGGCGGCAGGCTTTTCACCGCCTTCAGAGATATTGGCAAGCAGGGCATCGACGCCAACGGTTTCACCTTCGGCGGCGACGATATCGGCCAGAGTGCCTGCAATTGGGCTGGGCACTTCGACGGTGACCTTGTCGGTTTCCAGCTCGCACAGCATTTCGTCAACCTCGACCTGATCGCCGGGTTTCTTGAACCATGTTGCCACGGTCGCTTCGGTAACGGATTCACCCAGTGTCGGGACGCGTACTTCGCTTGTCATGGTTATTTTCCTTCGATGGTCAGCGCTTCGTCAACGAGGGCTGCTTGTTGTGCTTTGTGTTGTGAGGCCAGACCCGTTGCGGGCGACGCCGATGTGGCGCGACCTGCGTAAACGGGACGGGTGTGCGTGGCATTGATCCGGCCCAGAACCCATTCGATATTGGGTTCGATAAAGGTCCACGCCCCTTGGTTTTTGGGCTCTTCCTGGCACCAGACCATTTCTGCATTCTTGAACCGCTCCAGCTCCTTGACTGCGGATTGCGCAGGGAAGGGGTAGAACTGTTCGAAACGAAGCAGATAGATGTCGTCGATACCGCGGGCGTCACGTTCTTCGAGCAGATCATAATAGACCTTCCCCGAACACATCACGACGCGCTTGATCTTGTCATCGGCAACCAGCTTGGTGTCCGAATTGCCCTGCTGCGCGTCATCCCACAACACGCGGTGGAAACTGGAACCGGTGGTGAATTCCTCGGCCTTGCTGACGGCCATTTTGTGACGCAGCAGCGATTTCGGGGTCATCAGCATAAGCGGCTTGCGATAGCTGCGGTGCAACTGGCGGCGCAGCAGGTGGAAATAGTTCGCAGGCGTGGTGCAGTTTGCCACGATCCAGTTGTCGCCGCCACACATGGTCAGGAAACGTTCCAGACGCGCGGAGGAATGTTCAGGCCCTTGCCCCTCATAGCCGTGCGGCATGAGGCAAACGAGACCGGACATACGCAGCCATTTGCTTTCGCCCGAGCTGATGAACTGATCGAACATGATCTGAGCGCCGTTGGCGAAATCACCGAACTGCGCTTCCCACAAGGTTAGCGCGTTCGGTTCTGCCAGCGAATAGCCATATTCGAAACCCAGAACCGCATATTCGGAGAGCATCGAATCGATGACCTCGTATTCGGCTTGGCCGTCGCGGATGTGGTTCAGTGGATAGTAACGGTCTTCGTTTTCCTGGTTGATCAGGGCCGAATGCCGCTGAGAGAAAGTACCGCGAGCGGAGTCTTGGCCAGAAAGCCGTACCTTGTACCCTTCGGTCAATAGCGAACCAAAGGCCAAGGCCTCGGCTGTGGCCCAGTCGAAACCTGAGCCGGATTTAAACATCTCGGCCTTGGCATCCAGCAACCGGTGAACGGTTTTATGCATCGGGAAATCGGTCGGCGCAGTTGTTAGCGCCTTGCCGATATCAGCCATGGTTTCTTTTGCGATGGCGGTTTTGCCGCGCTGGTATTTCTTTTCCTTGGCCTTATCGAGGTGGGACCATTTACCATCCAGCCAGTCGGCTTTGTTCGGGCGGTATTCTTTGCCGGCCTCGAATTCCGTGTTCAGCTTCTCTTGGAACGCGGCTTTCATGTCCTCAATCTCGCCTTCGGGGATCAGCCCGTCTTTGACAAGGCGATCCGTATAAAGCGTCAGCGTTGTTTTTTGCTTTTTGATCTTTTTGTACATCACCGGGTTGGTGAACATCGGCTCGTCGCCTTCGTTGTGACCAAAGCGGCGGTAGCAGATGATATCCAGAACAACATCTTTGTGGAATTTCTGGCGGAATTCTGTGGCAACCCGTGCAGCGTGGACCACAGCTTCGGGATCATCACCATTCACGTGGAAGATCGGTGCTTCGACCACCAGCGCGTTGTCGGTGGGGTACGGGCTGGAGCGGCTGAAATGCGGTGCGGTGGTGAAACCGATCTGGTTGTTCACCACGATATGCATGGTGCCGCCGGTGCGGTGGCCCCGCAGACCGGACAACGCAAAACATTCAGCAACGACGCCCTGACCCGCAAAGGCCGCATCGCCGTGCAGAAGGATCGGCATAACCGAGCCGCGTTCCTTGTCTTTCAACTGGTCTTGCTTGGCCCGGACTTTACCTAGAACGACGGGGTTCACCGCCTCGAGGTGGGACGGGTTGGCGGTTAGCGACAAGTGAACGGTGTTGCCGTCAAATTCGCGGTCCGATGACGCGCCAAGGTGATATTTCACATCGCCCGATCCATCAACATCTTCGGGCTTAAAGCTACCGCCCTGAAATTCGTTGAAAATCGCGCGGTAAGGTTTCTGCATAACGTTGGCGAGAACCGACAAACGGCCACGGTGTGGCATACCAATGACAATGTCTTTGACACCCAACTGGCCACCGCGTTTGATCACCTGTTCCATGGCTGGGATCAGGGATTCACCACCGTCCAGGCCGAACCGTTTCGTGCCCATGTATTTGACGTGCAGGAATTTTTCAAAGCCTTCAGCTTCGACCAGCTTGTTCAAAATCGCCTTGCGACCATTCTTGGTGAACTGGATTTCCTTGCCGTACCCTTCGATCCGTTCTTTCAGCCAGGCGGCTTCGTCAGGGTTCGAAATATGCATGTATTGTAGGGCAAATGTGCCGCAATAGGTGCTTTTCACGATATCTACGATCTGCTTCATCGTGGCGATTTGCAGACCCAGAACATTGTCGATGAAAATCGGACGGTCCATGTCTTGCGGGCCGAATCCATAGGCGGCAGGGTCAAGCTCGGGATGGCTTGTGTGTTCGCGCATGCCCAGCGGATCAAGGTCGGCGGCAAGGTGGCCGCGAATACGGTAGGCGCGGATCAACATCAAAGCGCGGATGCTGTCCAGAACGGCGCGCTGCACTTGGGCGTCTGACAGCTCAATACCTTTGGCGGCGGCTTTTTCTGTGATCTTCTGACCGGCGGCCTTCGACTCAACGGGGGCGGGCCATTCACCTGTCAGCGCGGCGGTCAAATCGTCCTGCGGCACGGGTGGCCAGTCGTTGCGCGCCCATGAGGCACCTGCTGCTTCGGCTTTTACGTCTGCGTCGTCATCATCCATCGCGCGGAAAAACGCCTGCCACGCCTGATCAACCGCGTTGGGATCATTGGCATACCGCGCATACATCGCTTCTAGGTAGGTGCTGTTCTGCCCTTCCAAAAAGGAAGAATCGTGGAACTGTTCGTTTTGCGGTTGGTCGGTCATGGCGATACCTCTGATGAGAGCGCGACGTTTGTATGGAGGAGGTCAGGCGGAGAATTTCCCGCCTGACCAAAGGGGTTTAGCCCTTGTTGATTGCTTCTTGTACAGCTTCGCCCAGTGTTGCGGGGCTGTCTGCAACAACGATACCGGCGGCTTTCATCGCTTCGATCTTGCTTTCTGCGTCGCCTTTACCACCAGCAACGATGGCACCAGCGTGGCCCATGCGACGGCCGGGAGGGGCTGTGCGGCCTGCGATGAAACCGGCTGTTGGTTTCCAACGGCCTTTCTTCTTTTCATCGGCCAGGAATTGCGCGGCTTCTTCCTCGGCGGAGCCACCGATTTCACCGATCATGATGATCGATTGTGTTTCCGGATCGGCCAAGAACATCTCGAGGATATCGATATGTTCGGAGCCTTTGATGGGGTCGCCGCCGATGCCGACAGCCGTGGATTGGCCCAGACCCAGATCGGATGTCTGTTTTACCGCTTCATAGGTCAGTGTGCCCGAACGCGATACAACACCGCAGGTGCCGCGCTTGTGGATGTGGCCCGGCATGATGCCGATCTTGCACGCGTCAGGGGTGATAACGCCGGGGCAGTTTGGCCCGATCAGGCGCGATTTGGACCCGTCCAGCGCGCGCTTGACGCGCATCATGTCCAGAACCGGGATACCTTCGGTGATGCAGATGATCAGTTCCATTTCGGCGTCAATCGCCTCGAGGATGGAGTCGGCAGCGAAGGGCGGTGGAACATAGATCACTGTTGCGTTTGCTTCGGTGACATGACGTGCTTCGTGGACAGAGTTGAAGACGGGCAGATCAAGGTGCGATTGGCCCCCTTTGCCGGGTGTCACGCCGCCAACCATTTTTGTGCCATAGGCGATGGCTTGCTCTGTGTGGAACGTGCCCTGAGACCCGGTAAGGCCCTGACAGATCACTTTGGTGTTTTCGTCTACGAGTACGGCCATTGTAATTTCCTATCTGTGGTTCGTAATGCCGAATGATCAGCATTGTTGTCTGAGAGGGCGTAGGCCCGTCGGTTTGTCGGGGCTGACTTAGGCCACTCCAGTTTGAAAATATGTCGCGTCGGGGGCGTTGTTGATGTCGCGGCCACTGTAGCATGCGCTACAACCGGCATCGCCAACGCGATACCGGCTGTAAATATTCAAACACATGCTCAAAGGGCGCTGCGTCACCTGGATTAACCCTTAACGGCTTTCACGATCTTTTGTGCGCCGTCCTTAAGATCGTCAGCGGCAATCACATCCAGACCGGAATTGTTGATGATCGCTTTGCCTTCGGCAACGTTTGTGCCTTCCAGACGGACAACCAACGGCACTTTAAGACCGACCTCTTTGACGGCAGCCACAACACCCTCGGCGATAACATCACAGCGCATAATGCCACCGAAGATGTTGACCAGGATGCCTTTGACCTGTGGGTCGGAGGTGATGATCTTGAACGCTTCGGTTACTTTCTCTTTGGTGGCACCGCCACCAACGTCAAGGAAGTTCGCAGGCTCGGCACCATACAGTTTGATGATGTCCATTGTGGCCATCGCCAGACCCGCGCCGTTCACCATACAACCGATTTCACCGTCAAGCGCGATGTAGTTCAGGTCGTATTTGGACGCCTCAAGCTCTTTCGCATCTTCTTCGGTGGTGTCGCGCAGTTCGGCGATGTCGCCGTGACGGTACATGGCGTTGCCATCAAAGCTGACCTTGGCGTCAAGCACCTTGAGGTCGCCACTGTCTGTGACGATCAGCGGGTTGATTTCCAGCATTTCCATGTCTTTTTCGACAAACGCTTTGTACAGCTGGCCCATCAGGGTCACGCATTGTTTCACTTGCTTGCCCTCAAGGCCCAGTGTGAACGCAATACGGCGGCCGTGGAATGGCTGATAGCCCGTTGCGGGGTCTACCGAAAAGCTGATGATTTTTTCAGGGGTCGATGCGGCGACCTCTTCGATGTCCATGCCGCCTTCGGTCGAACATACGAAGCCAACGCGGGATGTTTGGCGATCAACGAGCAGCGCAAGGTACAATTCTGTCTCAATGCCGGAACCGTCTTCGATGTAGATACGGTTGACCTGCTTGCCAGCAGGACCGGTTTGGTGCGTGACCAAAGTACGGCCCAGCATTTTCTTGGCTTCTTCGGCAGCTTCTTCAACCGATTTGGTCAGGCGTACGCCACCTTTTTCACCAGCGTCGGCTTCCTTAAAGGACCCTTTGCCGCGACCACCTGCGTGGATCTGCGCCTTAACCACCCAAAGTGGGCCGTCCAATGCGCCAGCGGCTGTCTTTGCGTCTTCTGCTTTCAGTACGACGCGGCCGTCGGATACTGGCGCGCCATATGTGCGCAAAAGGGCTTTCGCCTGATATTCGTGGATGTTCATGAAAAACGGTCCCGTATTTGTTCCAGTCAAATCGCGGTATACGATTGAGTCCTGATACTGGGTAAACAGTTTTTCGCGGAAATACAGTTTTTTTCAAACAAAAGCGACATTTGTGATCACACGATAATTCTGTGTGATCACAAATATGCTCGGCCAGTCGGGAACGCCCTTTGAAACAGGGTGCCGATTGCTACTGGTTGAAACGATTTTACGGAAAACTTGTTTCAATGCCCAGTAAATCAAGGGCTTTAATTTTGTGGTGGTGACGGGGTTTTGTACTGGATCGCAATTTGACCAACGTGCCGCCAGTCGCGGTTAGCATGCAAATTCTTATTCAGCTCGCGCTAAACCTGTGTGGCGTGTTGTGGCGCAGCAGCGGCGCGCGCCACAACACAAATCTATTTCGGCATCAAAGCCCAGTAGTCCAGATCAAGCAGGACATCGGGTAGGTATTTGCCGTCGTCACCTTTCAGCTTGAACGGATCGCCGCCCTTGGTTGCCACCAAACGCAATCTGATCGCGCCGACGCCGGGTGCGGATGTGTCGGCTTTGTCCAAGACCTGAGACCAAGCGCGAATTGTGTCGCCGGACAGGCACGGGTTCGCATGCGCGCCGCCGTTCAACCCGACGATCATCTGCGCATTGGCCAAGCCATTAAACGACAAAGCCCGCGCCATCGAAATCACATGCCCGCCATAAATCAGCCGCGACCCATCGGGGCGTGCTGAGGTGTCGAAATGCACCTTGGCGGTGTTCTGCCACAGACGGGTGGCCATCATGTGTTCGGCTTCTTCGATTGTTACGCCGTCAACATGGTCAATCTTTTCGCCGATCTCGTAATCGCCCCAGCGGTGCGGTTCGCCGGCCAAAGCGAAATCGTAGTTGGTGAATTCCAGATCATCGGGAATATGCAACTGACCGACGCTCAGCGCCTTTGGCAGGTTTGGGACCACTTCGGCCGGGGCGGGGGCATTGATGTCGCGTTTGCGGACCATCACCCAGCGAACATATTCCAACACCTTGGTATCGTCCTGATTATAGCCTGAGGTGCGCACATAGACGACGCCGGTTTTCCCGTTCGAGTTTTGCTTTAGCCCGATCACCTCGGATACCGACCGCAGGGTGTCGCCGGGCCAAACGGGGGCCAGCCAGCGGCCTTGGGCATAGCCCAGATTGGCAACAGCATTCAGCGATACATCAGGCACGGTTTTGCCGAATACGATGTGAAAGGTGATCATATCGTCCATCGGGCTGAACGGCAGTCCGCAGCTTTGCGCGAATTGATCGGATGAATACAGCGCGTGGCGTGCAGGATAAAGCGCATGATAAAGCGCACGTTCGCCGCCTTTTACCGTGCGGGGTACCGCATGGTTGAGCTTTTGCCCGACCTTGTAATCTTCGAAAAACCGGCCTGCATTGGTTTTAGTGGCAGTCATCAGTGCGCCCCCAGTTTGGTTTCTGGGGTATAGGTGCCTTCGACTTCTTTCGTGACGGCCTGACCGCAGCGCATCACACCTGCGGCGTCATCCCATGTTTGGGTGGGCGTGCCGTACAGCTCCCACCCTTTATTCAGGGCTTCGGTGACCTTGTGGCAAAAGGCGGACGTGTCCTCTTCGGACAGGAAACGATAAAGCTTCATTAGTGTACTTTCAGATTAAGAGACGGGCGAGACACCAAGAAACATGTGTATCGCAATAGTAATGATCACCATAACCACCGTGATCACGGCCAAACGGATATACGTCGCTTTGCCGGCGGCGGCGGGCGGTGTCCAATCGGGTTCGGCTTTGTTGATCAGAATGACGGACCCAACGGCCCAAGCAAGCATGCCACCAAACAGGATGATCGAGGCAAGATCGCCGTTCACCAGCAGATGTGCTACAGCCCAGATTTTGACGGCCATCAATTGCGGGTGGCGGGTTTTATAGGCAGGCCATGCTTTGGCCCCTTTGGCAGCACTTGATCCATAGACCCAAAAGGCCAGCACCATCAGCAGGTTGTTGATGTGGGTGAAAAAGCTGGGCGGATACCAGACGTTGATAAACGCGGCACCACGATAGCCAATGATGATCAGGACAAGCGCAGCGACAATCGCCACCGCAATCATGCCATTGCCCTTGTTGCCTAGGGCGGCGCGTTGGTCCGGCATTAGCCGCTTGAAATAATGCGCACCGACCCAAAGGATCATGCCGAGGATCAAAAGTGCCATCATGGGGCTACTCCGCTTGTAGGGCCGCGATTGCGTCCAGTTTTGCCAATGTTTCGCGGGCTGTGGCAACATGCAGGTTTTCTACGATGCGGCCGTCCACGACTGCCACACCCTGACCTGTTGCCTGCATTTCGTCAAACGCTGCGATCTGGCGGCGGGCAAGGTCTGCTTCGGCCTCTGACGGGGAAAATGCCTCGTTTGCCACGTCCAGTTGCGCGGGGTGGATCAGGGTCTTGCCGTCAAAGCCCATATCGCGGCCTTGGTCACATTCAACGCGGTGGCCTTCGTCGTCTTTGAACGCGTTATAAACGCCGTCGATGATCGCGATGCCGTTTGCCTTGGCGGCCAACACGCACAGGCCAAGGCCGGTCAGCAAGGGCAAGCGATCAGGACGGACGCGGGTTTGCAGGTCTTTGTTCAGATCGTTGGTGCCCATGACCATGCATTGCAGCTTTGGGTGGGCACCGATGGCAGCGGCGTTCAACATGGCACCGGGGGTTTCCATCATCGCCCAAAGCGGGATGTCACCGGTGATTGCGGCAAGCGCGTCCAGATCGGCGGGGCTGCCGACCTTGGGCAAAAGAATCGCGTCGCAGTCCATTTTGGCGGCAGCGCGGGCATCATCTGCACCCCATTCCGTGTCCAGCCCGTTGATGCGGATCACTTTGAAACGGCTGCCATAGCCGCCGTGCTTTAGCGCCTGTGCCAGTGTATCGCGGGCCGCAGTTTTCTCTTCGGGGATAACGGCATCCTCAAGGTCGAAAATAATCGCGTCAGCGGGCAGGCCCCGGGCTTTGTCCAGGGCGCGATCTTTTGAGCCGGGGATATACAGAACAGAGCGTAAGGGGCGGGTGATTTTCGACATGATATGATCCTCCGAGAAATATTGTTGCGCGCAGGTCTGCATTTTTTAACGAAAACTTCAAGCGCAATTGTGCCGCGATGCAGCAATTTACGGTCGACCATCAGGTCAATCCGTCCCAGATCAGCTTTGATCCGGTGGCTAGCAATAAGACATAGGTGAGGGCGAAGAAGTGTTTTTCAGAAATGAACCGATGTGCTTTGACGCCGATCCACGCGCCAAGAACAGCAAAGGGGGCAAGCACAAGATCGGCTGTCATCGTGTCCCACGTGAATATCCCCAGAAATGCGTAGGGGATAAACTTCGAGATATTGATTGTCCAAAACAGCAGCACCGTTGATGCCTGAAACTGTGTTTTCGTGAGGCCCCGTGACAGAAGATAAATAGCTGCCGGAGGACCGCCGGCGTGGCTGACAAAGCTGGTAAAGCCGGCGACGCTTCCCCAGAAGATGCCCAACCAATTTGGCATTGCCTGCTGGGCCGCGCGTATCCAGCCCGCACTGCGGCCCCACTGCCAAATTACAAAGCCCACTGAAATACTGCCAATCAGCAGACGAAAGAAATCAGCCGAAGCAACTTTATACAAAGCAGCGCCCAAAAGCACACCGGGAATGCCGCCAAGGATCAGTAACTTAACCTCATGGAGGCTCCACTTGCCCCAATAAGGTCTCAAGGTCGTCGCATCGATAAGCATAAGCAGTGGCAGCATAATTCCCAATGCCAGCCCCGGTTCAATCACCAAGGCAAGGATTGAGGAACTGGCAAATGCTGCACCCGATCCAAACCCGCCTTTTGATATGCCAGCAAACAGAACGGCCGGTCCGGCGATGCAAAAAAACCAAAGATCAAACGTCATCAGGCGGAACTTTCGGCGGGCGGTATCATCGATGAAATTATTTTAAGATTTCGAAACTGACTTGGAACTGATTGGCGAGATCTTGGTTAATCCTGCAACCGAGCGATGTTCGCTTGGCACTAAGTGTAGTACCTAAACAGGAGTAAACAGTAATGAAACGTTTTCTTGGAACAACCGCAATCATTCTTTCTTTGACTGGCCCAGCATTCGCAGCCTCACATGCCGCAAACGGCATCGGCAGCACAGTTGCTCAGCCGTCTGATTTCTTTGCATCCGACCTGATCGGCATGCGCATCTACAACTCCGAATCCGACGTCGACACCAACATGACAGTCGCCAATGGCGCAGAAACCGAATGGGATGACATCGGTGAAATCAACGACATCCTTCTGGACGAAAACGGCGATGTAAAAGCTGTCATTCTGGGCATAGGCGGTTTCCTTGGGATGGGCGAACGTGACGTAACCGTCAGCATGGACAGCATCAAAGTGCTGCGCAGCGAAGACGACGCAGATGATCGTTTTCTTGTTGTGACAACATCGAAAGAGATGCTTGAGCAAGCGCCTGAATTCGAACGGGCCATGGATGATGACATGGATCACGCCGCGACATCGGACCATTCCGCGACATCGGAAATGAATAACGAAGCCGCTGCAGAAGAGCGCACAATGCTGACGCGCCCGACCGTTGCCTATGAAGGCTATGCGAATGCTGAAGTTGAAGAAATGCAGGCGCTGACGGCTGACGATCTGGAAGGTGCCTATGTCTACGGCGCGAACAACGAAACCGTGGGTGAAGTCGACAGCCTGATCCTGGGTGACGACGGTCAGGTGAAAGAAGTCGTGATCAACGTTGGCGGTTTCCTTGGTTTGGGTGAAAAACCTGTTGCCGTAACATGGGACGAATTGCAGGTCCTGAAAAATGCCGAAGGCGACGACTTCCGCATTTACATCGACAGCAGCGAAGAAGCTCTTGAAGCGCAACCTGAATACCGGGACTAATTCGAAAACACGCGCCGAGGTTGGGCTGTTATAGTCAGCTAAGGTGATTTAAGGGCCATTTCCTGCCGGAAGTGGCCCTTTTTTTATGCGTTTGTTCACCTTCCTTGGGTCATGGTCGACGCGCAACTTGCACGGTGCGATGCATTTCGCTATCCCGTGGCCAATCTTAACCTTGTCGGAGTAAACCACATGGCCAGACCCAAAATCGCGCTTATCGGCGCTGGGCAGATCGGGGGCACGCTTGCCCATCTCGCAGCAATTAAAGAACTAGGTGACGTCGTCTTGTTCGATATCGCCGAGGGCGTTCCACAGGGGAAGGCGCTTGATATCGCTGAATCCGGCCCCTCAGCAAAATTCGACGCGACCATGTCGGGTGCCAATGATTATGCTGACATCGCAGACGCTGATGTTTGTATCGTTACAGCCGGTGTTGCCCGCAAGCCGGGGATGAGCCGTGACGACCTGTTGGGCATCAACCTGAAGGTCATGAAATCCGTTGGCGAAGGCATTGCAGCCCACGCGCCAAACGCCTTTGTTATCTGTATCACAAACCCGCTTGATGCCATGGTTTGGGCACTGCGCGAATTCTCCGGTCTGCCCCACCACATGGTCTGCGGCATGGCTGGCGTTCTTGATTCGGCACGCTTCCGTCATTTCCTTGCGACTGAATTCAACGTTTCCATGAAAGACGTCACCGCATTCGTTCTGGGCGGTCACGGCGATACCATGGTGCCATTGACACGCTATTCCACCGTTGCCGGTATCCCATTGCCTGATCTGGTGAAAATGGGTTGGACCACACAGGATAAGCTGGACGCAATCGTTCAGCGTACCCGTGATGGCGGCGCAGAAATCGTTGGTTTGCTGAAAACCGGTTCCGCCTTCTACGCTCCCGCAACCTCGGCGATCGAGATGGCCGAAGCCTACCTGAAAGACCAAAAGCGTGTTCTGCCTTGTGCGGCATATGTTGACGGTTCCTATGGCTTGAACGGCTTTTATGTTGGCGTGCCAACCGTAATCGGCGCAGGCGGCATTGAACGTGTTGTCGAAATTTCGATGGATAAAGACGAACAAGCGATGTTCGACAATTCCGTCAACGCCGTAAAAGGCTTGGTTGATGCGTGCAAAGGCATCGACGGCTCTTTGAGCTAAAGCATTGGCAGGGCTGCACCATGTGCTGCCCTGCCTTTCGCGTGTTGCTGGGTGCAACTTGAGACCGCGAAATTTCTTCCCAGCTTTCGTGCCTGGGAAGTGCCTGATTTTTCAAACCCGTGATATCACTATAATTTCTTACTGATTTTATCGGATTTATGGTTTGTGATCACATGAAAAAAATTCGTGATCACAAATTGATAATTGTTATGAATGTTTCACATTTTTTAATGAATTTGGTGCGCAAACATAGGTGAAACCAGACCTCTGTGCGTGACAGCATCGAAAATACCGCTATCTATAGGCAGAACTTGACGAGAAAAGGAATCCATCATGGCTGATGTGAACCGGGGCAACCGCCCGCTGTCACCACACCTGACGATCTATCGCCCGCAATTAACTTCGATGACGTCGATCCTGACCCGGATCACAGGCAACGCAATGCTGGTTGCAGCGTTGCTGATCGTATGGTGGTTCCTGGCGGCGGCAACCTCACCCGAAGCATTCGCGACAGCCAACGGATTTATCACCAGTTGGTTCGGCGACCTTGTTATGTTCTTTTCGTTGCTGGGCTTATGGTATCACACCCTTGCTGGCATCCGGCACCTGATCTGGGACAATGGCTATGCGCTGGATATCCCAACAGCTGAAAAAATGGGCTGGGCGGCATTGGTCGGTTCGGTCGTGCTGACGATCATCACCGCGCTGATCATTTAAGGAGAATAGACATGGCTTATTTGACAGACCGCAAACGCGCGCTTGGCATGGGGTCGGCGAAATCCGGCACCGCACATTTCTGGTCGATGAAGGTCAGCGCTGTTGCCTTGCTGATCCTGATCCCGCTTTTCGTCTTTACGTTTGGTGCCGCACTGGGTGGCACTTATGAAGAGGTTTTGGCCTATTACGCCAAGCCTTTCCCCGCAATTGTTGCAGCACTGACACTGACCGTTGGGTTCAAACATTTCAACGATGGTGCGCAGGTGATGATCGAGGACTACGTTCACGGCTTGGCGCAAAAACTGTCCATCATTCTGATGACTTGCCTCAGCTACGGCGCGGCGGCGGTTGGGCTTTTTGCCATCGCACGCATCGCGCTTTAACACAGATTTAGCACTACCGGAGACCGAGACATGGCTGCATATGAATATGAAACGCATGAATATGATGTGGTTGTTGTGGGGGCCGGTGGTGCCGGTCTGCGCGCGACCCTCGGCATGGCCGAGCAGGGCCTGAAAACAGCCTGCGTTACCAAAGTTTTCCCGACACGTTCGCACACAGTTGCAGCACAGGGCGGCATCGCCGCGTCGCTGTCGAACATGGGGCCTGATAACTGGCAGTGGCACATGTATGACACGGTCAAAGGGTCTGACTGGCTGGGCGATACGGACGCGATGGAATACCTCGCCCGTGAAGCCCCCAAAGCGGTTTACGAGCTAGAGCATTACGGCGTTCCATTCTCGCGGACCGAAGCTGGCAAGATTTACCAGCGCCCGTTCGGCGGCCACACAACCGAATTCGGCGAAGGCCCGCCCGTTCAGCGCACCTGTGCCGCTGCCGACCGTACTGGCCACGCGATCCTGCACACGCTTTATGGGCAGTCGCTTAAGCACAACGCGGAATTCTATATCGAATATTTCGCCATCGATTTGATCATGTCCGAAGACGGCGTGTGTCAGGGCGTTTTGTGCTGGAAGCTGGACGACGGCACCATGCACCTGTTCAGCGCCAAGATGGTTGTACTGGCAACGGGCGGCTATGGCCGTGCCTATTTCAGCGCGACATCGGCCCACACATGCACAGGTGATGGTGGCGGCATGACCGCACGTGCGGGTCTGCCCCTGCAAGATATGGAATTCGTTCAGTTCCACCCGACCGGCATCTATGGTGCTGGCTGTCTGATCACCGAAGGCGCACGTGGCGAGGGGGGGTATCTGACCAACTCCGAAGGCGAACGCTTTATGGAGCGCTATGCGCCGACCTATAAAGACCTTGCCAGCCGTGACGTTGTTTCACGCTGCATGACGATGGAAATCCGCGAAGGGCGCGGTGTGGGCGAAAACAAAGACCACATTCACCTGCACCTGAACCACCTGCCCAAAGAAACGCTGGATCTGCGCCTGCCGGGCATTTCGGAATCAGCGCGTATCTTTGCCGGTGTAGACCTGACCAAAGAGCCGATCCCGGTTCTGCCGACTGTGCACTATAACATGGGCGGCATTCCAACGAACTATTGGGGCGAAGTGCTGGCACCGACCGCTGACAAACCCGACAACGTCGCCCCCGGTCTGATGGCTGTGGGCGAGGCGGGTTGTGCCTCTGTTCACGGTGCAAACCGTCTTGGATCGAACTCGCTGATCGATTTGGTGGTATTCGGCCGGGCCGCAGCAATTCGTGCCAAGGATATCGTTGACCCGACGACGCCAGTACCGACACCGAACCAGCGTTCGATCGATGCAGCGTTCAACCGCTTTGACGGTCTGCGTTACGCCAAGGGCGACATCGCAACCGCCGAGCTGCGTCTTGAGATGCAGAAAACCATGCAAGCCGATGCTGCCGTGTTCCGCACCGACAAGACGCTGAACGAAGGCAAAGTGAAAATGGATGAGGTTGCAGCCAAAACTGCGGACCTTAAGGTGACGGACAAGTCGCTGGTATGGAACTCTGACCTGATGGAAACGCTTGAGTTGACCAACCTGATGCCAAACGCTGTTGCAACGATCACGGCAGCGGCAGCGCGCAAGGAAAGCCGCGGGGCGCACGCCCACGAGGATTATCCTGATCGCGATGACAAAAACTGGCGCAAGCACAGCCTTGTTTGGTTCAAAGGGAACGAAGCATCCCTTGGTTACCGCGGCGTTCACCTTGATCCTTTGACCACCGAGAAAGAAGGCGGCATCGACCTCAAGAAAATCGCGCCAAAAGCGCGCGTATATTAAAATAAGGGCTCCGGTCCGGCAAACGCCGGGGCGGGGCATGCCCAAAACCAAAGGAAACATTGTGTCAGTTGCCCAGTATACATTTCAAAACCCCTTGGGTGGCCTGCGTAACCGCCGGTCCCGTTCGGCAGCGTTTTGCATGGTGTTGGTGGCCGCAGGGCTGTCGGCCTGTACACAAGCATCGGAACGGGTTGATTCAATCGCGCGCGAAAGCACCAAAGGTGTCGTAACCGAGACCATCGCCACGCGGTTCCCCCAAGTGCCAAAACAGATGATCACCCCTTTCACCAACTGCGTGATCGACAATGCCAGCGCCGACGAAGTACGTGTTTTTGCCAGATCGGCCGTGGTCGGTGTGGATGACACGACAGTTGCAACCGTGCGCTCGATTTTGTCGCGGCCTGAAACCGTGAACTGCTTGTCGCAAAACAGCCTTGGCGTGACGGGAATTCTTGGCTGATGGGGGTTGAGGGGGACAGCAACGCGATGGCGGAGCAGATCGAAGCGGCTGAGATGGACGCCCTGCGCGACCGCTACCGCAACGGATCGCCGCAAGAGCGGTCAAAGATCAAGGCATTGCTGAGCCCGGTTGAGGTTGAATTCGCCGATATCAAGATGGTTGTTGATCCACGTGATAACTATACGGAAACCCGCATGTGGCTTGATGGGTGCCCACCCGAGCTGAAATCGTTGGTGGCCGTGGTCGAGTTGGTGGAAGATCGCAATGTGCTGGTGATGGACATCGGCGCGAATTGCGGTGCCTTCACCATTCCGCTGGCGCTGGCTTGCGGCACTGGATCGCGCGTTATTGCGTTTGAACCGAACCCGATCATGATCGGCCGCTTGGGCGTGAACATCCAATTAAACGGCCTCAGCGATGTCATCCGGATCGAAGGGTGCGCATTGTCGGATCGTGAGGGCGAGGCACGGCTGAACTTTTGCGGGCATAACTATGGGCAGGCGTCATTGAACGACGTGAAAGCCGGGATGCGCAATGGTGCCATCGTCGTACCCACCCGTCCGCTGGGTCATTTTACGGCTGCGTCGAAAGACCACGATTTTACGCTGATTAAAATCGACGTTGAGGGGGCTGAAGAGACCGTTCTTGGCCCGATACTGGAAGGCGCGCAGTCTGGCGGATGGCTGCCCGACGCGATCTTGATTGAAGTGCGGCATGCTGATGAATGGCAGACCGACCTTTGCGAACAAATACGGGCCAGCGGTTTCAAAGAAACCATGCGGGCCGAAGGAAACGCGCTTTACCTTAAGAAAAAGTAAGCGCCCGAATTTATTGAAAACGGGCTAACGCCCGGCAGACCAGGAGAAGCGATATGGTTCAACTCACGCTCCCAAAGAATTCCCGGATGACATCCGGTAAGACATGGCCAAAACCCGAGGGTGCCAAAAACCTCAAGCAGTTCCAGATTTACCGCTGGAACCCTGATGATGGTAAGAACCCTGCCATCGACACCTATTTTGTCGATATGGACAGCTGTGGCCCGATGATTTTGGACGCACTGATCAAGATCAAGAACGAGATCGACCCCACCCTGACATTCCGTCGTTCGTGCCGCGAAGGTATTTGCGGATCTTGCGCGATGAACATCGACGGGATCAACACGCTTGCCTGTACGTATGGCGTTGACGAAGTTTCGGGTACCGTCAAGATTTACCCATTGCCGCACATGCCTGTGGTCAAGGATTTGATCCCCGACCTGACGCATTTCTATGCGCAGCACGCGTCGATCCAGCCCTGGCTTGAAACCAAAACAGCAGCCCCTGCGAAAGAATGGAAGCAGTCGATTGATGACCGCGCCAAGCTGGATGGTTTGTACGAATGCATCATGTGTGCGTGCTGTTCGACATCCTGCCCCAGCTATTGGTGGAATGGCGATCGCTACCTTGGGCCAGCCGCCTTGCTGCACGCCTATCGTTGGTTGATCGACAGCCGCGACGAAGCAACTGGCGAGCGTCTGGACGAGCTTGAGGACCCCTTCAAGCTGTACCGCTGCCACACCATTATGAACTGCGCCAAAACCTGCCCCAAAGGGCTGAACCCGGCAGCAGCAATTGCGAATATCAAAAAGATGATGGTCGAACGCACCATCTAATCAGCTTGGTCCATCCCGCGTTTGTCGGGGTGGGCCGGCGGCCTTTCTATGCCTCTTATTATAATCGCATTTATTGTCGTATTTCTGGCCGTCGCCTATTTCACCCGGCGCGGCAAAGATACCCGCGCTTGCCGTTGGCGTAAAAACACGACCCGCGATAAAGGCAGCCTGCACTATTATCGCTGTGCGGCCTGTGGCGCTGAAGCCTACACCGCGACAAATGCCACCCCGCAAGACTGCAAATCCAAAGTAACCTCACGGCCACTTTGAACACGGTCCTCGACACCAGCGTTGGTCGTCGACTAGCCTTTGTTCTGAGGTAGGGGGGATTCATGACAGATAAAAATTTCAAAGCGGATGTGATTGTAGTGGGTGCTGGCCTTGCCGGTATGGTGGCCGCACACGAAGCAATTCTGCGCGGACGCCGTGTGTTAATGATCGATCAAGAAGGGGCGCAAAGCCTTGGCGGGCAAGCGTTTTGGTCGCTTGGTGGGTTGTTCATGGTCGATACCCCCGAACAACGCAGGCTGGGTATCCGCGACAGTGCTGAACTGGCCTTACGCGACTGGATGGGTTCTGCCCAGTTTGATCGCCCCGAGGATGCGAACCCGCTGGCCTATGCCACGCGATTTGTTGAATGGGCCGCAGGTGATATGCGCGGCTGGCTGCACGGGTTGGGCATGCGGTGGTTCCCTGTCGTTGGCTGGGCTGAACGGGGTGGTTCCATGGCCGGCGGGCACGGAAATTCGGTGCCCCGGTTCCACATCACCTGGGGGACAGGCACCGGCGTGGTCGCGCCTTTTGCAAAGCTGATGCAGGAATATGCCGCCGCTGGACAGTTGCGCATGGCGTTTCGCCATCAAGTTACCGCGCTTGAGGTCACAAATGGTGCCGTTTGCGGCGTGTCGGGGAATGTGCTTGAGGCGACAACCAAACTGCGCGGGGAAAGCACGAGCCGTTCAATTATTAGCGCGTTCAGCTATCAAGCCGAGTCTGTTATTTTGACCACGGGGGGCATTGGGGCCAATCATGATCTGGTCCGCAAACATTGGCCCGCTGATCGCTTGGGCCAGCCGCCACGCCGTATGGTATCGGGCGTGCCCGATTACGTGGACGGTAAGATGCATGCAATCGCCGCCAATGCAGGTGCCGGGCTGATCAACGAAGACCGCATGTGGCACTATTGCGAGGGTGTCGAAAACTGGAACCCGATCTGGCCCAACCACGGCATTCGCATTTTGCCCGGCCCGTCGTCGATCTGGCTGGATGCCAAGGGGGACCGGATGGAGGCCCCCTGCATGCCCGGTTTCGACACGTTGTCGACGCTCAAGCGGATATTGCAGGCTGGCGAGCACAGTTGGTTTATCCTGACCCAAAAGATCATCGAAAAGGAATTTGCGCTGTCAGGGTCCGAACAAAACCCCGACCTGACAGATGGCGGCTGGCGCGATGTGTTGAAAGCCCGGCTTGGCAAAGGGGCAACGCCCGCTGTCGAAGCGTTCAAGGAAAATGGCGCTGATTTTATCGTCGCGGATAGGTTGGAAGAACTGGTTGCGGGCATGAATAAATTGACCCCGGATCAGCCGGTTGATCTGGACCATGTGCGCAGCCAGATCGCCGCGCGGGACGGGCAGTTGGACAACCCATTTTCCAAGGACGCGCAGATCACCGCTATTCACGGGGCGCGCAACTATCGCGGCGATAAATTGATCCGCACGGCCAAACCGCACGCTATTCTGGATGCCCAAAACGGTCCTTTGATCGCGGTGCGGCTGAACGTATTGACCCGTAAAAGCTTGGGCGGCCTGCATACCGATCTACAAGGCAGGGTGCTGACCCCACAGGGCGACGTTTTGCAGGGCCTTTTTGCCGCAGGCGAGGTTTGTGGCTTTGGCGGTGGTGGCTATCATGGGTACAACGCGCTTGAAGGGACATTCCTTGGCGGGTGTCTGTTCTCGGGTCGAACTGCAGGGAAAAACGCATGAACACACCAAAAGACGCGGCTGCACGGCGCGCGATTAAACCGGTTATTTGCTATCCGGTTGATACCCTTCCGGTGCCAGACATGGCCGCGTACCAGAATGCGCGTGCCACGATGACCAAGGTAGACGATGTTCTGGTGCCGCCGCGCGATGCGGGGTGCTTTACCGTGCCTGCCGGACATTTCTTTCGGATCGTGAGCGTCGAGGGGTCGCAGGTCGGCGATTTGAACCTGTGGGCGCGCGATAATTTGGCGGAACGGTTCTATTCCGGCAAAACCCGTGCGTTGCATGGTACACACATCACAACCGGCCAGCGGATGTGGACCAGCTTTCCGTATCTGCGGCCCATGGCGACGATCACCCATGATACGCTGGGATGGTACGGTAAGGATGAATTTGGCGGATCTGTGCATGACGTTATCGGGACGCGCTGCGACCCTTATACCCACCACTTGTTGGCGGGCGGGCAGTACCATCATTGCTGTCATTCCAACCTGACCCGCGCGTTGGCGAACCATCTGGGCGTTCCCGTGGCCGAGGCCGAACCTCATGTGCATGATGTGTTGAACGTCTTTATGTGCACCGGATTTACCCGCGACACGGGTCAGTATTTTATGAAGGCAAGCCCGGTTCGGCCCGGTGATTATCTTGAATTCTACGCCGAGATTGATCTGCTGGGCGCGTTAAGCGCGTGTCCGGGGGGAGACTGTTCGGCCGAGCATTCTTCGGATGCTGCGGCCTGCTATCCGCTGCTGGTCGAAATTTATGAGCCCGAAGCAGGACGCATGGATGCGATGACAGCACCCCATGTCAGTGGCTATGACCGATCTCATGGTGTTTGAGGCTTAAACCCCTGAGGCGGGGTTTAAGCGTGCCGACGATTATTTTGCGTCGGGAAAGGCAGCTTTCAGCGCGATTTCTACCATGTCGCCAAAGGATTGTTCGCGCTCGGATGCGGGCAGTGCTTCGCCGGTTTGCAGGTGGTCGCTGACCGTGAGTACCGCCAAAGCCCGGCATTTATGGCGCGCTGCCAAGATATAAAGCTCGGCGGCTTCCATCTCGACGCCCAATACGCCGTGGCGTACCATTTGCTCGTCCAGATCCGGGCGTTCGGCGTAAAATACATCAGACGAATAGATGCCGCCCACATGGGTATTCGTGCCCATTTCTTGCGCCGCTGTAACCGCAGCTTGCAACAATGACCAATCGGCACAGGGCGCGAAATTCATTTCACGGAAAATACCAGACGAAGGGGAGGTGATTGTGGTCGCGGTCATTGCAATGATGACATCGCGAATTCCGACATGGGGTTGCATGCCGCCACATGACCCGATGCGGATCAATGTCTTGGCCCCATAGGTCGAAATCAGTTCGTTGGCATAGATAGAAAGCGACGGCATGCCCATTCCGGATCCCTGAATGGTAACGCGGTGGCCGTTCCATGTGCCGGTAAAACCAAGCATACCACGCACTTCGTTCACAAGTTTGGCGTCTTTCAGAAAAGTCTCTGCCGCCCATTTTGCGCGATAGGGGTCACCAGGCATCAATACCGTTTCAGCGATTTCACCCTTTTGGGCACCAATATGTGTCGTCATTTTGAAAACTACCGTTCAATGTGAAAGAGCGCCCCAGATCATGAGGCGCTCGATTTTACGTTACGGATATAGCCTTAGATAGCCAGTTCTTCGGGCGAAACGCCTTTGGCTGCCAGTTCGCGGTACCAGTTGGGCTGGCGGCCTTTGCCAGTCCACGTTTGGGTTTTATCAGCTGGGTTAGCGTATTTTGCCGCAGCTTTGGCACCTTTAGATTTTTTGGCACCCGAAGACACCTCATCCAAAGAGAAACCAAATTCAGCGGCCGCTTTTTCAGCAGCTTTACGTGCTTCGACACGATCACGTTCATACGCGGATTTAATTGCCGTTTTCACGTCGGTCAACAAAGTCTCAAGCTCTTTATGAGACATGGAGTCTAGTTTAATGCTCATTTTACTCGTCCCTATTCAGAAAGTGTGTTTTCTGCCTTACGCGAAAAGAATAAACATAAAAAGAAAATAAACTCTGAATCAAATCACTGTACTGCAATAGTTTCCGGGTCTGCCAGTATTACGATATCTTGCATGATTGTATTCAACTCAAAGTCTTTTGGCGTATAAACCCGGGCCACACCCATTCCGAGAAGTCTTGTTTTATCGTCTTCTGGAATGATACCGCCCACAACTACGGGGATATTCCCAAGACCAGCTTCGCGCATTTGGTTCATAAGATCTTCGACCAGCGGAATATGAGACCCCGAAAGAATAGAAAGTCCAACAACATGGTGGCTGCCGTCTTTCGCGGCTTGTACGATTTCGGAAGGGGTTAGACGAATTCCCTCATAGGCGATGTCCATGCCGCAATCGCGGGCGCGTACGGCAATTTGTTCTGCGCCGTTCGAATGGCCATCAAGCCCTGGCTTGCCAACAAGAAAGCTTAGACGGCGGCCCAGACGGGTGCTGACGGCATCTACGGCCTCGCGCAGATCATCCAGGCCTTCGGTTTTGTTTGACCGACCTGCGGCGACACCCGTCGGCCCCCGATATTCACCATGCACGGCACGCATTTGCGCGGCCCATTCGCCAGTAGTCACCCCTGCCTTGGCGGCTGCAATTGACGGTCCCATCACATTGCGCCCTTCGGCGGCGGCGGCACGTAGATCGGCAAGCGCTTTGTCGACGGCGGCCTGATCACGGCCATCACGCCACGCATTCAGACGGTTGATCTGGTCCGCCTCAACGGCGGGGTCAACGACCATGATCCCACCGTCGCCGGTCATCAGGGGTGATGGTTCGCCCTGCTGCCATTTGTTGACGCCGACAACAATTGTTTCGCCCTGTTCGATCCGGCCCAAACGGTCGGCGTTGCTCTCGACCAGTCGAGATTTCATGTAATCAATGGCGGAAATTGCACCGCCCATGCCATCAAGGTTGGCCAATTCAGCGCGCGCGCCTTCCTTCAACGCTTCGACTTTTCTGTCGACCGCTGGGTTGCCATCAAACAGGTCATCAAATTCAAGCAAATCCGTTTCATATGCCATGATTTGCTGCATCCGCATCGACCATTGCTGGTCCCATGGCCGCGGCAGGCCAAGCGCTTCGTTCCATGCAGGCAATTGAACGGCACGGGCGCGGGCGTTTTTGGAAAGGGTAACGGCCAGCATTTCGATCAAGATGCGGTAGACGTTATTTTCCGGCTGCTGTTCCGTCAAACCAAGAGAGTTCACCTGAACTCCATAGCGGAAACGGCGGTATTTGGGGTCTTCGACGCCATAGCGTTCCAGGCAGATTTCATCCCACAGATCGCCAAAGGCCCGCATTTTGCACATCTCGGTGACGAAACGAATGCCAGCGTTCACAAAGAACGAGATCCGCCCAACCACGGTCGGGAAATCCTTTTCAGGCACGCGGGGGCGCAGGGCGTCCAAGACGGCTGTGGCTGTGGCCAAGGCAAAGGCCAATTCCTGTTCAGGTGTCGCGCCCGCCTCTTGCAGGTGGTAGGAACACACGTTCATCGGGTTCCATTTCGGCACGTTTGTATAGCAATATTCGGCAACGTCGGCGATCATCTTGAGCGACGGGGCAGGCGGGCAGATATAGGTGCCGCGCGACAGGTATTCCTTGATCAGGTCGTTTTGAACTGTGCCCTGCAAGGCGGACACATCAGCGCCCTGTTCCTCGGCCACGGCGATATAAAGCGCCAGCAACCACGGCGCGGTCGCGTTGATCGTCATCGAGGTGTTCATTTGCTCTAGCGGGATATCTTTGAACAAGACGCGCATGTCGCCAAGGTGGCTCACCGGAACGCCGACTTTGCCGACCTCGCCCCGCGACAGGATGTGATCGCTGTCATATCCGGTTTGTGTGGGAAGGTCGAAAGCAACAGAAAGGCCGGTCTGACCTTTGGCCAGATTACTGCGGTACAGCGCATTGGATGCCTCGGCGGTAGAGTGTCCGGCGTAGGTGCGGATGAGCCAAGGGCGGTCTTTGGTTTGTTGCGTCATGGTGCGGCCTCTCGTGAATTGGGCGAGCAATATTATTACCCTGACAGACTGATACTTGAAATAATCGGGCGGTGTCAATTCGCTGCATCGCGGCATGTTCATATCGGTTTAAAGGGGGAACGTCTGTTTAATATTGCTCAGCCCCTTTTGGTTCTGCAAGGGTGGGCCAATGACGCAGAGCATTGAACTTCCTATCTGGCTATTTGTGGTGATCTTGCTTTTTGCGGCAGTCACCGCCCTCAGCCATTTTCTATTGCCGTCCGTGCGCTGGTTCTTTCGCCTGCGCTTAGAACGGGCGGTTGCGCGGTTGAACAAACGGCTGACGCGCCCGATCGAACCTTTCAAGCTGGCCCGCCGTCACGATATGATCCAGCGACTGATCTATGACCCCCAAATAAGTCAGGCGATCGCCGATCATGCCCGCGCCGAAGGGATTCCCGAAAACGTCGCGTTCGAGCAAGCCCGCAGATATGCACGCGAGATTGTCCCGAGTTTTAGTGCCTTTGCCTATTTCAGCTTTGGCATTCGTCTGGCGCGGTTTCTGGCCAACACATTGTACGAGGTGCGCACAGGCACAAACAACGCCGCGGTTATCGAAAAAATCCCCAGCGACGCCACAGTGATTTTCATCATGAACCACCGCAGCAACATGGATTATGTATTGGTGACCTATCTGGCTGGCGAGGCATCCGCGCTTAGCTATGCGGTGGGGGAATGGGCGCGGGTTTGGCCGCTTAGCCGACTGATCAGATCAATGGGTGCCTATTTCATCCGGCGCAAATCGCGGGGTGCCTTGTACCGCAAAGTATTGGCGCGTTACGTGCAAAAGGCGACCCAAGGCGGTGTGACCCAAGCGATTTTCCCGGAAGGCGGGCTGAGCCTTGATGGCAAGTTGATGCCGCCTAAGATGGGGTTGCTCGGCTATGTTCTAGAGACCGATCTTGTGGACCGGGATGTGGTCTTTGTGCCGGTTGCGATTAACTATGATCGGGTTCTGGAGGACCGGGTGTTGATCGCCGCAGGCCAGGCAGGCACCCGCCGTTTCAAAGCGCGCATATCGGTAATCTTGATATTCATCCTGCGGAAAACATGGCTGCGGATACGCGGTAAATTTTTGCGCTTTGGAGTGGCGGCAGTGGTGTTTGGGGAACCTGTTCCCTTGCGCGACTATGGCCCCGATCCCGATGTTGATCTTGTGGCCAAAGATTTGATGGGGCGCATCGCCAGCGAGATGCCATTGCTGTTTGTCCCGCTGATGGCGCATGCCTTGGTGTCGGCCACGGGGCCGCTGACCGATGACGCCTTGGATGCTGAAATGGCGCGGTTGTTGGCGCTGGCCAAAACCACCATAGACCTCCCGCATGATGATTTCGGCGATGGGGTCCAAAAAGCGCGTGAACATTTGCTGCAGCGCGGGATGATACGCGTCGACAAGGATGGGGTCGCAGTTGTTGCCGGACAACTGCCCACGCTGACCTTCTATGCCAATTCAATCGCGCATTTCTTCGAAAAATAGGCCGGGCCGTCAATTTTTCTGCACTTGCAAAGTTATAAAATTACAAATTCGACCCAATTACGGTTGCATTGTTGCGCTTCGAGCAATATCTCACTTTTAGACGCCGCGATTCTGCACTGCGGCACAAACGAATTCTGACAGTGGAGACACCCATGGCCCTGGACACGAACATCGCGCAATATGACGCGCCGGAAAAAGACCTGTACGAAATCGGTGAAATCCCTCCGATGGGGTTCGTACCCAAGCAAATGTATGCTTGGACAATCCGTCGCGAGCGTCACGGCAACCCAAACACAGCGATGCTGGAAGAAGTGGTGGATGTTCCAACGCTCGACAGCCACGAAGTGCTGGTTCTGGTGATGGCCGCTGGCGTTAACTATAACGGTGTCTGGGCTGCGTTGGGCAAACCTATCAGTCCGTTTGACGGTCACAAACAGCCCTTTCACATCGCTGGTTCCGATGCTTCGGGCATCGTCTGGGCAGTTGGTGACAAGGTAAAGCGCTGGAAAGTCGGCGACGAGGTTGTTATTCACTGTAATCAGGACGATGGCGACGACGAGCACTGCAACGGTGGCGACCCGATGTATTCGCCCAGCCAGCGCATCTGGGGTTACGAGACACCCGACGGTTCATTTGCGCAGTTCACGAATGTTCAGGCGCAGCAACTTATGCCACGGCCCAAGCACCTGACCTGGGAAGAATCCGCTTGCTATACGCTGACGCTGGCAACCGCCTATCGCATGCTGTTCGGTCACGAACCACATGACCTGAAGCCCGGCCAAAACGTGCTGGTTTGGGGTGCATCCGGTGGTCTGGGGTCTTATGCGATCCAGTTGATCAATACCGCGGGTGCGAATGCGATTGGTGTTATCTCGGATGAATCCAAGCGTGATTTCGTTATGGATCTGGGTGCCAAGGGCGTTCTGAACCGCAAAGACTTTAACTGCTGGGGTCAGATGCCCACAGTGAACACACCTGAATACGCGGCTTGGTTCAAAGAGGCGCGCAAGTTCGGTGCGGCGATCTGGGAAATCACTGGCAAGGGCGTGAACGTCGATATGGTGTTTGAACACCCCGGCGAGGCGACATTCCCCGTGTCCACATTCGTTTGTAAAAAAGGCGGCATGGTTGTGATCTGCGCCGGTACGTCCGGTTTCAACCTGACCCTTGATGTGCGGTATATGTGGATGCACCAAAAGCGTTTGCAGGGCAGCCACTTTGCGCACCTGCAGCAGGCATCGTCCGCGAACAAACTGATGCTAGAGCGCCGTTTGGACCCGTGCATGTCGGAAGTGTTCACATGGAATGACCTGCCCGATGCCCACATGAAGATGCTGGCAAACGAACACAAGCCGGGGAACATGTCCGTTCTGGTTCAGTCTCCAACGACCGGATTGCGTACGTTGGAAGATGCTTTGGAAGCCAAGAAGTAAGAAAAACACGTTCAAGTCGGACGGGATGCACCCGCGAATCGGTCAACCGCTTCGCGGGTGCAGCGCGTTTGAAGGCGGCGTTTTGTGAAACAATAGCTTGTCCAACGGCCATCCCACTAGAAATGGGGAGTTGGAAACTGCGAATATGCGCTAATTTGGACGCATGTTATGGTTGTATTAATGAATATTTAACCAAAAAAGTGAGAATTTTAAGATGCAAAGTGACTGGATATTGGAAGTTCTCACGGATCTGAAAACTTTCGCGACCATCAACGGTTTTCCCGTATTGGCAGAACAGTTGGATGATACCGCGATTGTTGCTCTGGCCGAGATTTCCGCCCGTGAAGATAGGAGTGGACGGAAATCATATGGTAGCGATCTCTGCAAAGCTGGATCTGATATTGGAGGCACTGGAACAGGCCGCCACATTTGACGGCCTTCAAGTCGCCAGCGAAGCGCTGCGCGACCATTATGATCTTGCTCATGTCGTGTATCACTGGGTTGATTCCGCCGGGGATCAATTCGGGTGCGGCACCTATTCTGTCGAATGGCAGGAACGCTATCTAAGTCAGAACTATCTGCGCACGGATCCAGTGATATCGGGATGTTATCAGCGCTTTCACCCTGTCGATTGGAAACGGCTGGATTGGAGCAGTAAGGCCGCGCGCGCATTACTGTTGGAAGCGATTGAATATGGGGTTGGAAATCAGGGGTTTTCAGTTCCAATACGCGGGCCGAATGGGCAATTCGCGCTTTTCACCGTAAATAATTCATGCAGCGATCCAGAGTGGGAAGCATTTGCGGAGGCCAACCGCCGCGATCTGATTTTGATTGCCCATTATTTCAATGAAAAGGCGCTTGAATTGGAACCCGGGCGGACACCGGAAGCCGCGCAAGCGCTTTCACCCAGAGAAGTTGACGCAATGACCTTGATCGCGATTGGCTATAATCGCGCGCAAGTTGCCGACACGCTGTCCATTTCCGAGCATACTTTGCGCGTATATATTGAAAGTGCACGGTTTAAATTGGGGGCGCTGAATACGACCCATGCTGTGGCCCGCGCGCTTAGCCGTGGCCTGATTATCGTATAGTTGTCCGTGATGGGGGCCAGCCCCCGCCTTTCAGGCTCCCCCGGGATTTTGATCCATTTGGAAACGTGAAGTTGCGTTTTCGATTGTTTTGGCGGGCGCTAATAGCGGGCGGTGTTAAATAACCGACATGTATTGAGGCCCTTGAACAAGCCCAAGGGATGCAGCAATTCATGTTAAGATATATTTACGGTGACGAACTGAAAGACTATCCGAAACTTGATCAATCCATGTTTCGCGACCGGGCGGCGCAATTCAAAGACCGATTGAAATGGGATGTTACCGTCGATGCGGATGGATTTGAGAAAGACCAATACGACGCACTAAACCCGCTATATGTGATTTGGGAGCTTCCGGGCGGCACGCATGGTGGGTCTATGCGGTTTTTGCCGACCACCGGGCGGACCATGGTGAATGAGCATTTTGGGGATCTTTTGGAGGGACCAATCCGCAGCCCTTTGATTTGGGAATGCACGCGGTTTTGCCTGAACAAAGATGCGTCGGCGCAGGCCGCAGCTGCGTTGATGTTGGGCGGCGGCGAAATCATGCGGGGCTTTGGCGTGGCGCATTTTGCCGGTGTTTTTGACGCGCGGATGGTGCGGATATACCGGATGACGGGGGCATCGCCTGAAATTCTTGGCAGCAGTGGCGCGGGGACCGCACAGATCAGTGTGGGACTTTGGAGCTTTGACGGGGCTGCACAAGCGCGTTTGGCCGCGCGGTCGGGCATTTCGCCGCGCCAGTCGGAACAGTGGTTTCAGCAGCGTTTTGGGGCACCTTTGGCGATGAACACCGCGATTAGCGCCTAAGCTGTCTGGCCCCCGGCGCGGCCCTGATTTAGGGTCGCGCCATGACAACACCGATAATTACCTATTCAGATGATCAGGCGGCCGCATATGACAGCGTGACCGAAATGTTGCGCCTTGCCGGGATCAATCTGGAAGACAGCCTTTTGATGCCGCCCGCTGGCGGTAAGGATCAGGTTATGGCCGTGACCGGCAAGGCCGGGTCCGGTAAAACGCTGCTACTGGCCGAGCTATACAAGGCGTTGGAGGCTGCCGGCGTAGAAATTATTTCGGGCGATTACGAATCCCGCAAACGCAAGGACAAGCGGTCGCTTGCGATTTTGGCCCCGACCAACAAAGCGGCGTCGGTGTTACGTTTGCGGGGGGTGCCCGCCACGACGATCCACCGGATATTGTACACGCCCGTCTATGACCCTGAATATGAACGTATCGCTGAATGGTTGGCCGGCAATGGCGAACGGCCAGTGATTGAGGGCATGAACGAGGTGTCGCTTGATCGGGCGGAAGCATTTTATGCGAATAACAAATCGATCCCCGGTGCGTTGGCGGCAGCGGGCTTGCGGGGCAGCGATTTCATCACAGGGTGGAAGCGTCGCGAAGAACCTTTGGACATTGGGTTGGTCGATGAAAGTTCGATGTTGGACGACAAGCAGTTCGAGGATCTGAAAGAGATTTTTCCGACGCTGCTGTTGTTCGGTGATCCGGCGCAGTTGGCCCCTGTCGGGCAATCCGGCACCATGGTGTTCGAGAAACTGCCGCAGAATCGTGTTTTGAACCTGAGTCGTATCCACCGGCAGCAAGCCGATAACCCCATTCTGGATTTGGCCCACGCGCTGGCCGACCCTGATCTGACGTTCGAGCAGTTTGAACGGATGGTCGAGGAGGCGGCGAAGAAAGATGATCGCGTTGTCTGGGGCCAACGGGTCGAGGTTGATTTGATGGCGCGGTCCCCCGTTCTGGTGTGGCGCAACGCGACGCGCATCCGCCTGATCAACGCATTCCGATCCGTTCATGGCGCGCCAGAGGATGCGTTGCTGGAGGGTGAGCCGCTGATCTGTGACGGTATTGAGCTGCCCCTTAAGCATCGCAAAAAACGGTTGGACCTTGAGGCGCGGGGCCTGATCAAAGGCGCGCAAGTGATTTATTTGGGCAATGGCCGCAAGCCGGGGTTCAGCCGTTTGCATGTGATGGGGGCCGAGGACCCGCAGATATCGGCCGCATCGATTGTGAAGATTGAAAAGCCGGACGAGGAAGAACCGTTTATTCCCTTTGCCGCCCGCATGGGGGCCACGTTTTTGCACGGTGCAGCGGTGACCATTCACAAGGCGCAAGGCAGCCAATGGGACACGGTTCAGGTCTTTGCGCCTGATCTATACGCAGCGGCCCGTATGGGACGGTCAGAGGCGGGGCAGCCCTTGTGGAAACGGCTTGCCTATGTGGCGATCACACGGGCGCAGGAACGGCTGATCTGGGTGGTTCGTAACAGGTTGTCCAAGCCAACTGGCATGCTGCGCGTCGATGACTTGCGGGCTGCCCCTGTGGCACCGCTAAGCTTGGATATACAGACGGAGGAAGAGGTATGAAAACGATACTGATCACAGGTGCCAGTTCGGGCATCGGGCGCGCCACGGCAGAGCTGTTCTTGGGTCAAGGGTGGCGGGTCGGGCTAGTTGCGCGCCGGGCTGACCGGCTGGCTGAAATTGCTGACGCGCATCCCAACGCGGTGGCGCTGCCTGCGGATGTGACGGACGCGACCGCCATGCGCGGTGCCTTCGACACGTTCGGCCATATCGACGTGCTGTTCAACAACGCTGGTTTGTTCGGCGTGTCCGGCCCCATCGATGAAATCCCGCTCGAGATTTGGACCGAGGTTATGCAGGTCAATATCAACGGCATGTTCATCGCAGCGCAACTGGCGTTCGAGCGGATGCGCGCACAGAAAGAGGGTGGACGTATTATCAATAACGGGTCGCTCTCGGCCTATGTGCCGCGCCCCGGTTCGGTTTGTTATACGATGAGCAAACATGCGGTCACCGGCCTGACGCGTACGCTGTCGTTGGATGGGCGGCCCTTTAACATCGCGTGCGGGCAGATCGACATCGGGAACGCAGAAAGCGAACTGGTCGCGGGCCTAAAGGCCGCTAATCCTGAAATGGATACGATGGACGTGAAACATGCGGCGTCATCCGTGCTGCATATGGCGCAAATGCCCCCGGAGGCGAATGTGCAGTTCATGACTGTAATGGCGACCAAAATGCCCTATATCGGGCGCGGTTAGCGGTTAACGGCGGATCATTGCAAATGCCGCCGAGGCCAACCATCCAGCAGAGATAGCAATAGCCAGCGACAATAGGCCGTAAAGCAATGACTGTTCGCGCGACAGGTTGTACAGCCACCGTTCCAGCCCAACCTTGCGCACGTCGATCAACGTCTCGTATTGCGCGACGACATTCCCGTCGCGAGTCAGAAAAATCCGCGTGTCGTAATCGCCTTCGACCAAGGCAGCAGGGAGCTGCACAGTCGCGCGGAACAGGGTCTGTTGGTCGACGGTTACGCCTGCCTCGTCCAGTTGATACTGGTTTTCCTTTGAACGGATACGGATCAATGCTTCGGTAAAGGCGGCGGAATCTGTGATGGTCATTGGTGCGCCAACCGATCTGATTGCCCGCGGGACCGATATTTTATAGCGCAGGTCCTCGACCCGGCTTAGGACATCGCGCAGCGGGCCACTGGTGGCGACGGCGTAAAAACTGGGCGCGCGGTCAACTTCGACCGATGCGGTGTTCACCCAAATGCCGAATTTCTTTTCCTTGCGGCGGACCACGACGGGCTTTGACGGGCCTGATACCGTGACAACCACCTGCAATTCAGACGTATCAGGGATGGGCGTTTCACGTTTTACGGCCCCGAAAATGATGATCTCGGACCCGTTGAAATTGGTGGCGATGGATACTTCGGTCTGGTTCAGCCCCAAAACGATGTCTTCTTCGGCCTGTGCCATCGACCCGAACGTCAGGCAGGTCAGGGCAATCGCAACGCACCGCCGGATCATGACGTGAACCCGATGGAATACAGTTCCGACGGTTGCAGCAGAAGATCCAGCGCCAGCTTCGCGCAGACGGCAAGAACCAAAAGCGCCAGCAGAATGCGCAACTGTTCGGCCTTAAGCTTGGTGCCTAGCGTTGTGCCGAATTGCGCGCCGATCACGCCACCGATCAGCAGCAGAACGGCCAGAACGATATCAACGGTGTAGTTGGTTGTGGCGTGCAGCAGCGTGGTAAACGCAGTCACAAACAGGATTTGGAACAGCGACGTGCCAACAACCACCTTGGTTGGCATACCCAACAGATAGATCATCGCCGGCACCATGATAAAGCCGCCGCCGACGCCCATGATGGCGGCCAGCAGACCGACGAACGCGCCAACCAACAAGGGCGGAATGACCGAGATATAAAGACCGGTGACACGGAACCGCATCTTGAAGGGCAGCTTTTGAATCCAGGTGTGTTTCTTGCGCGGCTGACGTTTTCCGGAACGGGTTTTATAAAGCGCGTTGAGCGATTCAATGAACATCAACCCGCCGATAATCCCCAAAAAGATGACATAGCAAAGGTTGACCAGCAAATCGACTTGTCCCAGCGATTTGAGATAGTTGAAGATGCTGACGCCTCCAGCAGCACCGACAAGGCCCCCGATCAGCAAAACGGTCCCCATCCTCAGATCAACGGTTTTGCGCTTGAGGTGGGCCAGTAGGGCAGACACGGAAGACGCGACAATCTGGTTCGCACCAGTGGCCACAGCGACCGCGGGCGGGATGCCGATAAAGAACAAAAGCGGCGTGATCAGAAACCCGCCGCCGACGCCAAACATGCCCGAAAGCACGCCCACGATTCCGCCTAGCCCCAAAAGTAGGAACGCGTTAACCGAAATCTCGGCAATGGGCAGGTATATTTGCATAAGTGCTGTTAGCCTGATTTGCAGATTGAAATCAATTGTGGATGCTGCGCTGCCGAAATTTTACGGCAGCGCAGGGCAGGTCAGCGTTCTTTTACGTATGGTTCTCCGCCCGCGCGGGGCGGGATGGCCTTGCCAACAAAACCGGCAAGGATGATCACGGTCATAACATAAGGCAATGCGCCAAGCAGTTGGCCCTGCACCTTGATGCCGATCAGCGCTTCGATGACGTCAGGGCGTGTTTCCAGCGCACCGAACAGGCCGAACAGCAATGTCGCCCAAAGCGCGTACCAAGGCCGCCACTTGGCAAAGATCAACGCGGCCAAGGCGATATAGCCACGGCCTGCCGACATGTCTTTGATAAACCCGGCTTGCAGGGCGGTGCTTAGGTATGCACCAGCAATGCCACACAAGACGCCGCAAATGCACACAGCGGCATAGCGCAGCCCGATGACCGAAACGCCCGCCGTGTCCACGGCTGCGGGGTTTTCCCCCACAGCGCGCAGGCGCAGGCCGAACCGCGTGCGATACAGCAGCCACCATGTCAGGGGGACAGCGGCAAAGGCGGCATAAACCAGGATCGAATGCCCCGAGATCAGCTCGGCATACAGGGGGCCGATGATTGGCATCGGTTCAAGCGCGTCAGCAAAGGGCAGGGTGATTGGATTAAACCGCGCGCCGCCGATCAGCGACGGGGTACGGCCACCCTGTTGAAACCAGTCTTGGGCAATCAACACCGTCAGACCAGCGGCAAGAAAGTTGATCGCCACACCCGAAATCAGTTGGTTTCCGCGAAAGGTAATCGACGCCAACCCGTGCAGCAAGCTAAGCGCGAGCGAGGCGGCAATCCCGGCCAGCAGTCCCAGCCACACATTGCCGGACATCGCCGCAACAGCCGCCGAGAAAAAGGCCGCCGCCAGCATTTTGCCATCCAGCCCGATATCAAAGATGCCAGCACGTTCAGAGAACAACCCGGCAAGGCAGGCCAACAGCAGGGGCGTCGCAAGGCGAACAGTACTGTCCAGCAGTTGGATAAGTGTCATGTAATCCATTATTCTGCTGGCTCCACCGGTTTACGTTCTGGCTTGGGCGCGCGGGCATTCCGGATGCTCAGGAATATCTTTTCCAGCGGCATCCGCACCATGTTATCAAGCGCGCCGGTGAACAGGATCACCAACGCCTGAATAACCACGATCAATTCGCGCGGGATCGATGTCCAAAGCGCCAGTTCCGCGCCGCCTTGGTATAGAAAGCCAAACAGGATCGCGGCCAGAAAAACGCCCAACGGATGGCTGCGGCCCATGAGAGCCACGGCAATACCGATGAAACCGGCACCTTCGGTCGCGTTCAGAACCAGTCTTTCAGATTCGCCCATGACGTTGTTGATCGCCATCATTCCGGCCAGACCGCCCGAGATGATCATCGTGATCATCGTGATCTTTACCGGTGAAATCCCCGCGTATTTCGCGGCCGATTCCGAATGGCCGTAGGCCCGAATTTCATAGCCCAACCGGGTGCGCCAGATCAGCACCCAAAGAAAGAAACAGGCGGCAATTGCAACCAAAAGTGAAATATTGGCAGGGGCTGCTTTGGAAAAGTTGATCCCGATGGGGGCTAGCAAATCATGCAATGTGGGCAGCTTGGTTGCATCGGGGAACCGTGCGGTGGCCGGGTCCATGCTGCCTTTGGGGCGTAGCATATTCACCAGAATATAGTTCAGCACGGCCGCCGCGATGAAGTTGAACATGATCGTGGTGATAACGATGTGGCTGCCGCGTTTGGCCTGCAAAAATGCTGGGATCGCGGCCCAAGCTGCACCAAAAAGCGCGGCCATGGTTGTGGCCCCGATCAGGGCCAGCGACCAGTGCGGCCAAGGGATGTACAAGCAGGCCAGCGCCACGCCCAAACCGCCCAACATCGCCTGACCTTCGCCGCCGATGTTGAACAGACGCGCATGAAACGCGATGGCGACGCATAGGCCCGTGAACATGAAATTCGTGGCATAATACAGCGTATAGCCCCAGCCATAGGTGCTGCCCAACGCGCCGCTCACCATCAGTTTGACCGCTGCAACCGGGTCTTCACCGATCCCCAAAATCACCAGCGCCGATAGGATCGCGGCCAATATCAAAGAGATAAGCGGCACAAGAACGACCTCGGCCCATTTTGGCATGACGTCCATTTTAGACCCCTATCTTTGCATCAGCGTCGGTAATGCCAGCCATCATCAAGCCCAGCTCTTTTTCATCGGTATCCGCAGCTTCGCGCACACCCATGACTTGCCCGTCAAACATCACGGCGACACGGTCACTGAGCGCGAGGATTTCCTCAAGCTCGACCGATACCAGCAGGATCGCCTTGCCCTGATCACGTAGGGCGACGATCTGTTGGTGGATAAATTCGATGGCACCGATATCGACACCGCGCGTCGGCTGGCCGATCAGCAAAAGATCGGGGTTACGTTCGATCTCGCGGGCGAGAACGATCTTTTGCTGGTTCCCACCCGAAAAGTTCTTGGCCGCCAGTTTCGGGTTTGGCGGGCGCACATCAAAGCGTTCCATCTTTTCGACGGTATCGGCCTTAATCGCGGCGTTATTCATCAAGATACCGCTGCGATAGGAGGGGTCTTTGTGGTACCCAAAGGCTGTATTTTCCCATGCGTGATAGTCCATAATCAGACCTTCGCGCTGGCGGTCTTCGGGGACGTGGGCAATGCCGTGGTTGCGCCGTGACTGGCCGTCGGATTGTTTGCCGGTCAGGTCCAGCGCCTGCCCTTTAACGTGCACGGTTCCGGTCGCGGTTTGATAACCGCCCAAGACCTCAAGCAGTTCGGACTGGCCGTTACCAGCCACACCCGCCACGCCCAGAATTTCACCGGCGCGCACTTGCAGATCGATCCCGCGCAGACGTTCCACGCCTTTTTCATCAACAACGCGCAGGCCGTGGATATCCAGAACGACATCACCGGGTTGTGCGGGCACTTTATCAACGCGGAGCAATACTTTGCGGCCGACCATCAGTTCAGCCAGCTCGGCGGGGGATGTCTCGGCGGTCTTCACCGTTGCGGTCATCTGGCCGCGACGCATCACAGATACGGTATCTGTGATTTCCATGATTTCGCGCAGTTTATGCGTAATCAGGATGATCGTTTTCCCCTCGGACCGGAGCCGCCCCAGAATGCGGAAAAGTTGATCCGCCTCGGCGGGGGTCAGCACACCAGTGGGTTCATCCAAGATCAAAATATCGGCCTGCCGGTACAGTGCCTTCAGGATCTCGACCCGTTGCTGCATGCCAACACCGATGTCTTGGATCAGCGCGTCAGGATCGACCTTGAGACCGTAATCATCGGCCAGTTTCAAAAGGCTTTTGCGCGCCTTGGCCAAGGACGGTTTCAGCAACCGCCCGTCTTCGGCACCCAGAATGATATTCTCAAGCACCGTGAAATTCTCGACCAGCTTGAAATGCTGGAATACCATCCCGATGCCTGCGGCGATCGCGGCCTGGCTGTCAGGGATGTCTGTCTTTTTCCCGCTGATGAAAATCTCGCCCTTATCGGCTTTGTAAAAGCCGTAAAGGATGCTCATCAACGTGGACTTGCCCGCGCCGTTTTCGCCGATGATCCCATGGATCGTACCGGGCATGACGCGAATGGAAATGTCTTTGTTGGCCTGCACTGGACCAAAGGCTTTGGAAATACCCTTGAGTTCAATGGCTGGAGCGGCAGTTGCCTGCCGCTCCATATCCGTTTTGTCGTTCACGTTCAGAAGTCCAGAACGGGGCAGCTGTCGTCGGACATATAGTCGTGGACCATCAATGTGCCGTCTGCAATCTGTGCAGATGCTTCATCGACCACGGCTTGCATGTCGGCAGAAACGATATCTTTGTTGTATTCGTCCATCGCATAGCCAACGCCGCCATTGGCGATGCCCATCACGTTAAAGCCTTTTTCCATACCGGGGCCGTCTGTCATGGCTTGGTATACGGCGTTATCAACGCGCTTCAGCATGGAGGTCAGAACCTTGCCGGGGTGCATGTAGTTTTGGTTGCTGTCCACACCGATGGACAAGATGCCTTCGTCTGCGGCTGTTTGCAGCACGCCAACGCCGGTGCCGCCAGCAGCAGCATATACCACATCAGCGCCTTGGCTGATTTGGGCTTTGGTCAGCTCGGAGCCTTTTACCGGGTCATTCCAAGCGGCAGGTGTCGTGCCGGTCATGTTGGAAATAACCGTCGCGTCAGGCTTGGCTGCCAGTACACCTTGGGCATAGCCACAGGCGAATTTACGGATCAACGGGATGTCCATGCCGCCGATAAAGCCGACAGTGTTGGATTTAGATGCCATCGCAGCCATCATGCCAACCAGATACGAACCCTCGTGTTCGTTGAACACAACCGACCGTACGTTCGGCGCATCGACGACCATGTCGATGATGACAAAGTCGGTTTCAGGGTAATCGCCAGCAACTTGGCCAAGCGCGTCACCAAAAGCAAAGCCGGTCATGACGATCGGGTTGGAGCCCGCTTCGGCGAAACGACGCAACGCTTGTTCGCGCTGTGCTTCGGATTGCAATTCGATTTCGCGGAATGTTTCGCCTGTTTCCTCGGCCCAACGTTGTGCGCCAGCGAATGCCGCTTCGTTAAAGGATTTGTCGAACTTGCCACCAAGGTCAAAAATCAATGCAGGCTCGGCCAGTGCGGCACCAGCGCCAAGGGCGGTGACGGCAGCGGCACCAAGCAGTTTGGTCATTAGGGTCATGGATGGTCTCCCAGTTTTTGTTGTGTTGGGGTTTGGCGCGGGGCCTCACCCGGTCGCGGGCGTGCGCCCGGCGATCAGATACACGATACTGCGTAGCGGGTGGCTGGGGTCAACCGGATTCTCTGGTTTAGGGCCCGGAATCTACTGATTTACCATGCGTTAAGTCCTTTGAGAGGATCAAAGCATCAATGAATGCCCCATCTTTGCGCGCATAATAGCGTGGTCTTCTGCTGGACTGGTGAAAGCCAAGGCTCTCGTAGAGGGCGATGGCTGGGGCATTATCCGCAGCGACTTCAAGAAAAGCAGTGTCAGCACCACAGGTCAGCCATTTGTGCAGCAAACCCCGCCCGATGCCCTGATTTTGATGTGCAGGGTCGACGGCGATTGTCAGCAGTTCGGTTTCGCCCGCAACCAGCCGCGTCAGGGCAAAGCCGCCCGTCTCGTGAAGCGCTGTGACAAAAGGCGAGGCAAGAAGATCGGCAATTTCGCCGGCGTTCCAACTGCGATCACGCAGAAACGCGGCCGCGTGGATTTCTGCCATCTGATCTGGGGTCACGGTAAAATGACGGGTGGTGCATCGCGTGCGGGGGCTGCGTCGGCGGGGCGCAAATACAGCGGGGCAGGGCGCGGATTGTCACGGGATGCACGGCTGGCAGCAATATGCGCAATGGCATCGGCCAGCGGCATCCGAGCGTCGCAAACCGTGCCGTTGCACAGGGCGGCGATCATATCAGCCTGAAAACCGATGCAGGTCGGATCAGCCCGCGACGGGATCGTCGGCAAATCGTCAAGGCTGCATAGGGACGGCGGATGATCATCCAGCGTGCCGGTGACCTGAACGTACATTTTGTCTTGGCGGGCATCCACGCTGGCGATGACCACGCCGTCTGTGCCGTGGGCCAAGGCCTCGAGCTGGGAGACCCCGATCGCGGGGATGCCCAGCCCCAAGGCCAGACCGCGCGCGGCGGAAACTGAGATGCGGATGCCGGTGAAATTGCCAGGCCCGATGCCGACGCCAATTGCGGTCAGATCCTGATAGGTGACCCCTGCCTGTTCCAGCACGTCGCCGCATAGGCCCAGCAGGCGTTCCCCTTGTCCCTTTGCCATCGGCTCATGGATGCTTGCCACAATATGATCGCCAGACAGCAAAGCGGCCGCACAATGTGCGGCCGATGTGTCAAACGCCAGTATAAGCGGCTTTTTAGGCAACCGGGCGTACCTCGGTTACTTCGGGGATGTAGTGACGCAACAGGTTTTCGATCCCCATTTTCAACGTCAAAGTTGAAGACGGGCATCCCGCGCAGGCACCTTGCATGTGCAGGTAAACCACACCGCGCTCGAACCCGTGAAAGGTGATGTCGCCGCCATCTTGGGCAACGGCAGGGCGCACGCGGCTATCAAGCAGCTCTTTGATCTGGCCCACAATCGCGCCGTCTTCGCCGGTATGTTCAGCGTGACCGGAGGTGTGTTCGTGGCCGGTTTCCATCACCGGCTGACCCGATTGGAAATGTTCCATGATGGCACCCAAAAGCGCAGGCTTCAGGTGATCCCATTCAACGGAATCAAGCTTTGTTACCGTCACGAAATCGGTGCCGAAAAACACGCCTGTCACGCCTTCAACTGCGAACAACCGCGTCGCTAGCGGCGATGCGCTGGCGGCTTCGGGCGCGGGAAAATCGGCCGTGCCCATTTCAAGCACGGTCTGGCCCGGCAAGAATTTCAACGTGGCGGGGTTCGGCGTGGATTCGGTCTGAATAAACATGACATGCTCCTGACAACTTGTTGTCTTTGATATGCGGGCTGAAGCGCCCCAAGTCAAGGTTTGGAACGATTCTAAAAAGCGTCGGCGCGGCGATTAGACCTGCCGCGATCTAAGTAATCGCTTCCAGACGCTCTTTGCTTAGATCGCCGGGCACGATTGTGATCGGGATGGGCAGGCTACCTGCATTGCGCGACAATTGCGTGACCAGCGGCCCCGGGCCTGATTTCTTGTCGGTGCCAGCCCCCAAAACCAAAACACCCACATCCGGGTCTTCGGCAAGCTGTGCAATAATCTCGTCTACGATAACGCCTTCGCGGATCACCAGTTCAGGGTCGACATTCAACCGGTCGCGCATCCATTTGGCAAAGACTTCGAAATGCACTTCGATCCGTTCGCGCGCTTCGTCGCGCATGACCTCGGCCACACCGATCCAGTGGTTGAATTCATCCGGCGGAATGACCGACAGAACAACAACACCGCCGCCAGAGTTCGACGCGCGCATTGCAGCAAACCGCATGGCATTCAGGCATTCGCGGCTGTCATCCAGAACCACCATAAATTTACGCATCGTCTTCTCCGATCGGGCATTGGGGGCGCTGGCAATCATGCCGCTTGCACATGCCGCTGGCAATCGCGATTTTCACGGGGCGGGATCACCCGCGCGCTGTTGCGGCCCAATCCCAGTACATATCGCGCACATGGCGGGTAATCGGGCCGATCTGAAACTGGGTATCATCAAAGGCTTTCACCGGGGTGACCTTCATCATGTTGCCGGACAAGAATACCTCGTCGGCGGCATGAAAGTCATCAAAGCTCAGGACCGTTTCGTGTACTTTGATCCCGTCCGCACGCATGTTGGCAATGTGCCGCGCGCGCGTGATACCAGCAAGGAAAGTACCGTTGGGGATGGGAGTAAAGACTTCTCCGTCCTTAACCATGAACGCGTTGGCCGACGCGGATTCGGCAACATTGCCCAATGCATCCGCCACCAGCGCATTGCCAAAACCCTTGCTGCGGGCCTCGACCATCATGCGGGCGTTGTTTGGATATAGACAGCCCGCCTTGGCGTTCACGACATTGTCCTCAAGCACGGGGCGGCGGAAACGGGTGCGCGTCAACGTGGTTGCGGCCTCTGGCGGGGCCATTGGAATTTGCTCGAGCGAGATCGCAAAACCGGTCGCGTCCTTAAGCGGGACAATGCCCAGTTCATCCCCCGCAAGCGCCCAATACATGGGGCGAATATAGATCGCATCGGTTTTGTCATAGCCTTTCAGCCCTTCACGGACCATTTCCACCATATCGGCGGTTTCAACGGTAGGGGTGATCATCAAAGCCTTGGCAGACCGGTTGATCCGGGCGCAATGGGCCTCAAGATCAGGGGTTAGGCCATCGACCATGCGCGCGCCGTCGAACACTGTCGTGCCCAGCCAAGCACCGTGATCCGCGGCCTTGATTACCGAAACATCGCCGTCGTGCCAGGCACCGTCATAATAAGTTTTTATCTTTGTGCCGGTGGCCATGTGATATTCCTTGGTCAGGGTTTGGGGGCAGTGCGATAGATGCCTTCGGGCAGATTCAACGCAATCGTCAGATCGCGCAATTGTTCAGGCGACAGGCTGATCTTGCTGACGGTGTTGGTCCGTGCATCCCATTGTTCGAATGTAATAACACTTGCAAAGGCTTGCACCGTGACATCTTCGCGCAAGGGGGATTTGCCCTCGTCGACCAAGGTGATCACACTCGCATCAAATTCGTGTTCAATGGTAAACATGGGCGCACAATATTCTTTCGGCGGATCATTGCAAGAGCGTGCCCGCGTTGTATGTTCAATAGGGCCGCGACGATTTAAACAGGCGGCCAAGAGAGTTTCGTGCAGGGTCACAAGGAATTGCCGGTATATGATTAGGTTTTTTGGCATGCTTGGCGTTATGGCTTTGGTCGCGGCGTGTGAACCGGTGATGATTGCAGGTCCCGTCACGCAACAGCCGGGCGCGCAGTCACAACAAACCAACCTGTCTACGTCTCAGTCGGCACGTAGTTTTTTGCACGTCATTCAAACGGTCGAACCCGTGGCAGAGCGCGAATGCCGCGCGCGCACGTCGGGCATCAATTGTGATTTCAATATTGTCGTGGACGACCGCCCAGACGAGCCTGCCAACGCTTACCAAACCGAAGACCGCGCAGGCCGGCCTGTGATCGCATTTACATTGGCGCTTCTTGCGGATGCCCGTAACGAAGACGAACTGGCCTTTGTTCTGGGGCACGAAGCCGCCCATCACATCGCAGGCCACATTGCGCGCCAACAACAAAATGCGGCGGCCGGGGCGGTTATCTTTGCCGGATTGGCCACGCTCAGCGGCGGCGATGCATCTGCCGTCGAAACCGCCCAGCAGTTGGGCGCGCAGGTCGGCGCACGGACCTATTCCAAAGATTTCGAGCTTGAGGCCGACGCCCTTGGCACGCTGATCACTGCACGTGCAGGGTATGATCCGCTGCGCGGCGCTGCGTTCTTTACCCGCATTCCCGATCCGGGCGACAAATTTTTGGGCACCCACCCGCCCAATGCCGCGCGTCTTGATACGGTTCGGCGCACCGCTGCGGGGCTTTAGCGGTTTTGCATCAACTGGGCCAAATCCTGACAGACCGCGGGTCGAAATACGCGGTCTCGGGGGTGGCGGTCAAAGACCGCGCCGATGTTGATGCCGCGTTAAAAGACCTTAAACGGAACAAATCCTACGCCAAGGCCACCCATAATACATGGGCTGTTTTGTTGTCTGATGGTGGCCCGCTAAAGGGCGATGACGGCGAATCCGGCGCGGGCATGGTCATTGTCAGGATGCTGGAACGCGAGGGGCTGTTGGACCACCTGATTATCGTGACGCGGTGGTACGGGGGCAAACATCTGGGCGGTGATCGTTTTCGCCACGTGCAATCTTGTGTGCGCGCCTATCTGGATGACGGCATCACGCGCTAATCCAAATCGCAGCGAAAAGGCACATCGACGCGACCAGCACAAAGACATGCCAGATCGCGTTTTGAAACCGCATACCGGGATGGGCATAAACAAGCGTGCCGACGGAATAGATAAAGCCCCCCACCACAATCAGGGTCAACGCGGCACTGGGCAATGCGTGCCACATGGGCCAGATCAACAGAACCGACAGCCACCCCATGCCCAAATACAAGGCCAGCGACGCCCTTGATTGCGTGCTCCAGAACGACAGTTTGGCGATGGCCCCGATGATGGCCAGTGCCCACACAATGCCAAGGATCGCATACGCAAACCCGGTGCCGATTGTGGCCACGACGGGGGTATAGGTGCCCGCGATTTTGAAATAGATCGCAGCATGGTCCACGCGCCCCAGAAAGGCACGGCTGTGGTCAAACGGCATCAGGTGATAGATCGCGGATGCTGCCAGCGAAAACAAAAAACAGACGGCGTAAATGATGATCGGTGTCGGGGGTACGTCTTGCCCGGTCGAGGACATCACCAGCATAAAGCTGGCCGGGATAGCAAAGCCCAACCCGACGGCATGAACGGTGCCATCTGCAACAGTTTCAGCTATGCTATGCGGATACGCCATGACCAATCCGTAGCGCAACAATGTATCATCTTGGTGAAGGGTGGCGGGTAAAGGTCAAATGCAAGATATTTGAATTCGAAGGTGTACAGGACAGGGAAAATGCCTGCCTTTGCATCAAAGGCGTCAGCGCGGTTTATTTCCGTCGATCCAGCGCGACATCATGGTTTTGTCGTGGAAACATTCGCGGGGTACCTCACGGCGTTTCACCCGTGCAATCCGTTCGGCGAAGGCCACCTGTTTGGACGACGGATAATTGGCAAACCGCCCCTCAACGGGTTTCGGTTTATGGCTGTCGATCCAAGCCGACAAAGCCACCCGATCCGCGCCGATCCCTTTGGGCAACGGCGTCCCGGTTTTTGCCGCCAACGCGGTCGCATATTGCATCTGCTTTGGCGTAGCGGCCAAAGCGTGGCTGTCATCATGATGATGCGCCAGTACCGCCCCCTGTTCAGAGGCAAAAAATCCGGGAAATTGAGGTTGGTAGGACATTCGGGAAGCCCCCTGCATTCTGTTATGGAACATATATAGAACATTAACGGAACATTTGCAAGGTGGGTGTATGGCTGCCTTGCTGTGTGGGATATATGTGGGGTTGTTTTTGAGAGCTTCAACTATATGAGCTGTTTTTGGCCGATGAGGAGGGGGAACATTTGTAAAGTTTAAAACTTTTGCTGACGGAAAACGCGCGACTCGCTCAAGTGACGAAATATCTCAGAAGTAGCGTCGTAATTATGGCGGCGAGCGTGCAAGCTACGCGTTCCTCGTTCTTTCATTCTCAGAAGCGCGGCATACCAATACGCGATCAGAGCACGCCGAAATTCAGGGAGCTGAAAAAGACCGATGCTCTCGTCGAAGTCGCATTCGAAAACCAATAGAACGGCATTGCCCCATGAGGAAGAGTAGGGAACCGATTCAATCCCTCCGCGATGGTTCCTGAGCCATTTCTTCAATTCCTTGTCTCGTTTAGCCATTTTATCAACAACGAGAACATGTAGAGTAGCTTCGTCGTCATTTCGAGCAGGCGCACTATAAGCAACTTCATGTCTATCTATATTTAGCGTGAAATACCGCCCCCCTGCGGTCGAGGGGAAAAGTGCGAAAGTCCAAGCCTCCTGTAGCTCTTTAAAGTTTTCGAGCCCAGAAGTCTCAAATACACGCATTAAATATGCAATGAAGTCCGGCTGAAGGCGTAACTCATTAATTGGGGTAGGTGCTGATAGTTCCGCTTCTGGAATTGCATCTAGGGCACTTCTTGCCTGTTCGGGGCTAACTAAAAAGAGTTCTCTAGTGGCTGCAATTTCAGTCACGCGCAGTTCCGATAGACGTCTATGGATGGCCGTTTCCATCGCTCTCACGTCTCGAACTTGCTTGATGTGAAGCTGTTGCCATGGACCGAGTGGCCCGTAGTTTGAGCTCGCGTTTAGCTCTCGTATGCGTTGGAAGGGCGTGGTCGTTGTAAGTCCGATTTTGACGTACGGGGAATTGTCAGATCTAAGTGCGTATATCCAACCTGCGTTCAAACAACCCGACCCCATAGATCATACTCGCCCGCTTCCTCGACCTCGACGGTGACGATGTCACCAACCGACAGCCCCTCGAAGCCCTCGTCGATGAACAGGTTCCCGTCGATCTCGGGTGCGTCGGCCTTGGTCCGGCAGGTGGCGGCGTCGCCGTCGATCTCGTCTACGATCACATCCATGCGGCGGCCGACTTTGGCCTGCAGCTTGGCCTCGGAAATGGCCTGAGCTTTTTCCATGAACCGGTTCCAGCGGTCTTGTTTGACCTCATCCGCGACGTGGTCAGGCAGCGCGTTTGACCGCGCGCCATCGACGTTTTCGTATTGAAAGCAACCGACACGGTCCAATTGCGCCTCGTCCAGCCAATCCAGCAGGGTTTGGAATTCAGACTCGGTTTCGCCCGGATAGCCCACGATAAAGGTCGACCGTAGGGTGATGTCGGGGCAGGTGTCGCGCCAGGCGGCGATTTCATCCAGCGTTTTCGCGGCAGCTGCCGGGCGGGCCATACGTTTCAGCACATCGGGGTGGGCATGTTGAAACGGGATATCCATGTAGGGCAGCACCAAGCCTTCGGCCATCAGCGGGATCAGGTTGCGCACATGGGGGTAGGGGTAGACGTAGTGCAGGCGCAGCCAGGCGCCAAGCGACCCCAGATCACGCGCCAGATCGGTGATGTGGGCGCGGTGGCCGCGATCTTCGGCGTGTTTGATATCAACGCCGTAAGCCGAGGTATCCTGCGAGATCACCAGCAGCTCTTTCACGCCGCTTTGCACCAGCTTTTCCGCCTCGCGCATGATCGCATGGGCAGGCCGCGATTGCAGCCGGCCGCGCATGTCGGGGATGATGCAGAACTTGCACTTGTGGTTACAGCCTTCGGAGATTTTCAGATAGCTGTAATGGCGCGGCGTCAGGCTGACGGCTTGGGCGGGCAGCAGATCAATGAACGGATCGGGCGAGGGCGGGACGGCGGCGTGCACGGCGTCCAGCACCTGTTCGTATTGGTGCGGTCCGGTGACGGCCAGAATGCGCGGATGGTGTTCGCGGATGTAATCGGGTTCGGCCCCCAAACATCCGGTCACAATCACGCGGCCATTTTCCTTGAGCGCCTCACCAATGGCATCAAGGCTTTCGGCCTTGGCGGAATCCAGAAACCCGCAGGTGTTCACGATCACCGCATCTGCGCCGGAATAGTCGGGCGAAACGCCATAGCCTTCGGCCCGCAGACGGGTCAGAATACGCTCGGAATCGACCAGCGCTTTGGGGCAGCCAAGCGACACCATACCGATGGTTGGCTGGCCGGGGCGGGACGGGGTACTAATTTTTGCCTTAGGGGCAAGATCAGGACGCAGATTTGGTGGGTTTGTGCTCATGAAATGCGCTATAAGGCATGCAAAGGGTCTGTGAAAGGCCCAGCTTTGGGCAGGGAGACGGGTTATGAAATGGATTATCAGGCTGCTCGGCGTGGTTTTGCTGATTGTGGTGGTGGCGGTGGGGTCCCTGTTTTTGCTGCCCGCCGACAGGATCGCGCGGATCGCGGCAGATCAGCTTCGAAATCTGACGGGGCGGGATGTGGAAATCACCGGCGATGTCGGGATCACCTTTTGGCCGGTCCTTGGGGTCAGCGCGGACGGGCTTGAGGTTGGTAATGCATCCTGGGCCAAGGACGGTGCGATGCTGTCTGCCGCCAATGCCGCAATTGGCGTTGATGCCTGGTCGCTGATCCGCGGCGAGATCAAGATTACCAACATCGAAGCGCAAAGCCCGACAATCCGGCTTGAGCATCGCAAAGACGGGCGCGCCAGTTGGCAATTCACCGACGGCGGCGGCGCGGCCCAGATCGAAGCAACGCCAGCCGCCCCGGCAAGCACCCCGCGCCCCTTGACGATTCAGCGCCTGAATATCACGGACGCCACGTTGATCTATGATGCGGAAGGTGCCGATCTGGTCAGATACGAAGGGGTCGATCTGTCTTTGGATTGGCCAGAGCATGCCGGTGATGCAGTAATCAATGCGGCGCTGCGCCCTGCGGGCGAACGTGTGGCGGTGCAGGCCAATATCGCTCGTTTTGATCAATTCCTGAACGGCGACGTGCGTCCGGTGACGGCGCGTTTGGATACCAAAGGGGGCGGTTTTACCCTCACTGGCCGGGCAGGGCTGAACGGGGCGATTACCGGCGATATGGTGTTGAAATCGCCGGATACGGCGCGTTTTTTGGCGTCGCTCGGGGCTGGTGCCGTGGCGCTTCCCCAAGGGTTGGGGCGTAGCGCGGACGTGAGGTTGCAACTGACGTTGACCCCGGATCGCCGTCTTGCCCTGCGCGAGATGACCGCCGATCTGGGCGGCAACACGCTGCAAGGTGCCGCAGACATCACGTTGAACGGTACACCGAATATAAATGCCCAAGTGACCACAGGGATACTGAACTTGGCCGGACTGGCGGGAAGCGGGGGCGGCGTTGACGGAACAACGACGCCCGTGCAGGCCGGCTGGTCGACCGCGCGGATCGACGCATCAGGCTTGGCTGGGTTTAACGGCGAAATCGCGCTGCGGGCCGAAGGCGTTGAGCTGGGTCGTCTGACATTGGGGCCGACACGGGTCCTGCTGCGCAATGACAACGCGCGAATGGTGGCTGAACTGCGCGAGATCAATGCCTATGGCGGTATCATCAGCGGTGAGTTTGTGGTGAACAACCGCAGCGGATTGTCTGTCGGTGCCACGCTGGCGGCGCGCGGCATCCAAATGCAGCCATTGCTGACGCAAACCGCAGGCTTGTCGCGGTTCAAAGGGACGGGCGACGCTGATCTTTCGTTTCTTGGCGCGGGGCAATCAATTGATACCATCATGCACACGCTTAAGGGGGACGGCGCGGTTAACGTCGGGCGCGGGAGCATCGACGGGATCGATCTGGACGCATTGATGGGCAATTTTGACGTCAAAGGCGGGACAACGGTCTTTGATTCTCTGGCTGCCACATTCACGATGGATAAGGGCGTGCTGAACAACGACGATCTGGTGATGCTGTTGCCGAACTTTACCGCAACGGGGATAGGCAAGGTGGGGATCGGTGCGCAGACGATCGATTACACCGTCACCCCAAAGGCGTTGCGCGTGAACAAAGACCGAGGGCTGGCCATTCCCGTGCGCATTTTCGGGCCGTGGGCATCCCCGCAAATCAAACCCGATCTTCAAGCGGCGATTGATTTGAACTTTGCAGCCGAGAAGGCAAAAGCACAGCAAAAGCTGGAGGAAAAACTGCAAGAGGAGCTGGGCGTTACCCGTGAGGAGGGGCAATCGGTTGAGGACGCAGTGAAAGACCGTGTCGAAGACAAGCTGAAACGCGAGCTTTTCAAGATATTCGATTAGCGGGAGGTGCCGGAGCTTTCAAAGTTTCCGGACCTGAAAATTTGAATTTTCCGCGCGCGGCTTTAGCTGTTGTAGCGCATAGCCTTGGACGTCCTCATCACCCCGTCTTTACCTGCCCTAGTTGGGGCGTTATGGCTATGCCAAGCGCAAGGAGCACCTCATGGCCAATGAACTTTTCAACTCTTTTATGACCGGACCTGACGAAAACGGGCGGTTTGGCGATTTCGGCGGACGTTTCGTTTCTGAAACCCTGATGCCGCTTATTCTTGAGCTGGAAGAACAATATGAAAAGGCCAAGACCGACGAGAGTTTCTGGGCCGAAATGGATTTCCTGTGGAAGCACTATGTTGGTCGCCCCAGCCCCTTGTATTTCGCAGAGCGGCTGACCGACCACCTGGGCGGTGCCAAGGTCTATATGAAGCGCGACGAGCTGAACCATACCGGTGCGCATAAAATCAACAACGTGTTGGGTCAGATCATCCTTGCCCGTCGCATGGGTAAAAAGCGCATTATTGCGGAAACCGGTGCAGGCCAGCACGGCGTGGCGACGGCAACGGTTTGTGCCAAGTTCGGCCTGCAATGCGTGGTCTATATGGGGGCGCACGACGTTGAACGCCAAGCACCCAACGTGTTCCGTATGCGGTTGCTTGGGGCCGAAGTGATTCCCGTGACCTCGGGCCGTGGCACATTGAAAGACGCGATGAACGATGCCTTGCGCGACTGGGTGACCAACGTCCGGGATACGTTCTATTGCATCGGTACTGTTGCGGGCCCACACCCATACCCCGCCATGGTGCGCGACTTCCAAAGCATCATCGGCAAGGAAGTGCGCGAACAGATGATGGAGGCCGAAGACCGTCTGCCCGATACGCTGATTGCGGCGATTGGTGGTGGGTCAAATGCCATGGGTCTGTTCTATCCGTTCCTTGACGACAAGCAGGTCAACATCATCGGCGTCGAAGCCGGCGGTAAAGGCGTGAATGAAAAGATGGAGCATTGCGCGTCCCTTACTGGCGGACGTCCGGGCGTATTGCATGGCAACCGCACCTATCTGTTGCAAGATGACGACGGGCAGATCCTTGAAGGGTTCTCGATTTCGGCCGGTCTTGATTACCCAGGCATCGGGCCAGAGCATTCATGGTTGCATGATATCGGCCGCGCTAAATACGTGTCGATCACCGATGTCGAGGCGTTGGAAGCCTTCCAGTTGAGCTGCAAGCTTGAGGGGATCATCCCCGCGTTGGAGCCCTCGCACGCATTGGCGCATGTGATGAAGATCGCGCCAGAGCTGCCGAAAGATCACATTATCTGCATGAATATGTGTGGGCGCGGCGACAAAGACATCTTTACCGTCGCCAAGGCGCTGAACTTTGAAATGGGCGAATTTGCCTAAACGGTGATTGCTAGGATGCGGTTCATTCGCGTCCTAGCAGCCGCCTAATTGGTGGGGACCGCGTGACGCTGGAGTATCTCTAGCGGCACAATCTCCAACGCGCGTTTATGCGTCGCTTCCAGATGCACCTGCGGCCCGCAGCCCTCTTCGGCGGCTTGCAGAAAACGCGCCGCGCACAGGCACCACGGATCGCCCGCTTTCAAACCGACAAAGCCGAATTCGGGCCGCGACGTGCTTAGGTCGTTGCCGACATATTTGGAAAAGGCGAGGAATTCGGCAGTCATCACAGCGCAAACTGTATGACTGCCCTGATCCGCGTCACAGGTGTTGCACATCCCGTCGCGGAAATACCCTGTCACCGGATCGGTACCACAGATCGCAAGGGCACCATTCAAGACGTTAACGCTGGCATCGGGTTCCATCACTGCCCCCCTAATGTCGCGCTGATCAACCGAAATGTATCGACATTTTGGTCAGCAACACCGGGGTTTCGGAATTTCCGGTCGGCGGCGTTTGTGGCGATCACAACGCCATCCGCCTGATTGATATAGATGTATTGGCCATACACACCGCGCGCCATGAATTCGCCCTGTGCGGCCCCTTTGGGAACCCACCATTGATAGCCATACCCGATGGCACCCGGTTCAGTTGGGGCTGTGGGCGCAGTTGATGCGGCAACCCATTCAGCAGGCACGATCTGCTGGCCGTTATACATCCCGTTTTGCAAAAACATCTGCCCCATGCGTGCATAGTCGCGGGTGGTCAGGTTCAGCCCACCCAGCACAAAGGCGACGCCCGATCCGTCGGTCAGATAATAGGGTTCGTATTCCAACCCCATCGGGGCGATGATTTTCTCGCTTAGCAGATCGGGGATCGTGCGGTTTGTCGCGCCGCGAATGACCATGCTAATCACATGCGTATCGATGGACACATATTGCCACTGGGCCCCCGGCGCGGCAAAGCTGTCCTTGAGCGATGCTGCAAAGGTGTCCAGTTCGCCACCGAGGGCAATAACGCGGCCCATGCGGTTAATGTCAGAATTCTTGTCCAGATAATCCTCGTCAAAGGTGACGCCGCTGGCCATGTTCAACACGTTGCGGATCGTGGCCCCGTCGTAAGCAGTGCCCAGCAAGGCCGGCGCATATTGGGTGACCTGATCATTCAGCGATGCAATCTGACCTTCATCAAGCAAGATGCCAGTCAGGGCGGAAAGATAGCTTTTGGCGACAGACCAACTGATCCGGCGATCATCGGACGCGGTGCCTTTGAAATAGTTTTCGTAAACGACTTTGCCGTCTTTCAGCACAACCAATGCTGTTACGTCCCGTTGGGCAATCCAGTCATCAACCTGCGGCGGCAAGGTGAACTCGGCACCATATGCCAATTCGGTCGTCGGTCCGGTGCCTCGCGAAACAGGGGTGGACAGAAAGGCCCGATCCATATGGCTAAAGTTAGAGACGATCTTGTCTTCGGAGAACAACGAATTCACGGCCAGCAGGCGTGTGATCTCATCCCGCTTCCAAAAGCCAACGACGACGGCTGCCAGTACCAGTGCCAGTAAAATTCGCCCAAGCCATTTTCCGAATGTCCGCATGATGGATCCCCCTATCTTTCAGGTATCCAACCACAGCGGCCACGCGCTTGCCAGTGCAACTTGAGGTCAGCCTGCGTAGTGCCAGTCGATCCAGCGGCCGTGGAAATCGGCGCGCCCAAGGTTCAGCGTGATATCGCCGGGCCACAGGCGCAATGTCAGCGCGGCCCCTTTAGTGTTCGCGCCGTCATTTTCCATTGACAGCCACGCGAGGGGGCGATTGGGGGTGGCGCGTTTGCCTGCGGCCTCGATCAATGCTTTGCCACGGGCCTGTGCGTCTTGTGGGAAATACTGCCATGCGACGGTGTGCTGGATCAGGTGCAGACAGCCTTGGGGCTGCTTTGGCAGCTGTTTTTCCAGCCAATCGATTGCGTCCCCTTGCTGCACCTTTGCATCCAGTACCGACGCGGCAGAGCGGGTCAGGCTTAACCTATGGGGTTGGTCTGCCCAAAGATACGCCATCAGCCGCATAAGATGATCCGGGCGCGTGGGGTCCAATGGGTTCAAATCCACGCCGCGACGTTTTTCGATCTGCGGCTGTACGGACGGGGGCAGGGGCCCGGTCCAGTCTGGTGACAGCAGGATCGTCGACATGTTGGGGCCTAAATGGTGGCCGTCGATCTCAAGCGCAAAGTGGTCCCACATCAGATTGAGGCCGCCGCTGGCACCCAGTTCGGACAGGTGGATCGGTAGATTGAAATGCTTCACGGCCACGCGCGCGCCTGCGATCAGGGCCGCTGACCTGCGTACTTCGTTCGTTTGGGGTGCATGGTCGGTCCATGCCATTAGAAACGTTTCATGCGCGGTAAGTGCGTCGAGCACGGCGGCAGACAGCTCGGCATCCGACACGCTGTTTGGCGGGTACACTTTTGCCAGTTCGGGCGATTTTCGGTTCAGCACCAGCGCATGTAACCCGCCTGCAATGCGCAACGGCAGGGAGGCCCCCATTGGCCCGACATCGCCCGTTACGCTGGCAAATTTCTGGCCAAGCGCGCTGTCGGTTGGCCAATCCCGCGCGAGCACGTTCATCAGTTGCCCCATAAACGGAGAGCCCATTCCGACACAGTGGCCCGCCTGATCTTCGAAAGCTTGTTTCAATGTCATTTAAAGCGCTCCATTAGTTTTTGCAGCGATGAGCGGGTGTCCGGCTCTGATGCGGGGGGGGGTGATTGGGGTTTTGGCTGCTCTGGTATCTTTTCAGAGGAGGCTGGTTTCGCAGGCTTTTTGGTGCCCGTGCCGGACCTGGGCGGCGATACGCGCATCGCCACGGCGTTCATGAATTTCGATGTATTCCCACGGGCCAGTTCGGGGGCACCATCACTGATGCCGCGCAACACATCATCCAGCCAGTTTTCATCGGCCTTGGCGAAATCGCGCAGGACATAGCCCGGCACGGCGTCCTTGTGACCGGGATGACCGACGCCAAGGCGCACACGGTCATAGTCCGGGCCGATATGCGCATGGATTGACCGCAGGCCGTTGTGACCGGCATGACCGCCACCGGTTTTGCATTTGACCTTGGCCGGGGCGAGGTCGATCTCGTCGTGCAGCACAATGACATCCGCGGGATCGATCTTGTAAAACCGCATCGCGGCCTGAACGGATTGGCCGGACAGGTTCATGAATGTCTCGGGTTTCAGCAAAACGGCACGCTCGGATCCGAACCTGCCTTCGCTGACCAGCCCTTGATGCTTGGTTTTCCACGGAGAGAAACCGTAATCTTCGGCGATACGGTCCAGCGCCATAAAGCCGATATTATGGCGGTTTCGGGCGTATTTCGCACCCGGATTGCCAAGCCCTACGATCAGTTTCATATGCCATACCTCATGATTTGCGTTAGCATATCAAACGGATGCGACAAACGAAATACGGGGCCGCCCATGGCGACCCCGTATCGTCTCAACCAAACTTGCGTAAGGTTGTCCGTTTTTATCAGTCTTCTTTGACTTCTGTTGCTGGCACTTCGTCTGCTGCAACATCTTCTTCTTCTTCGTCGTCTTGGCTGGCAAGACCGGAAGGCGCAGATACCTGAGCGATCACGAAGTCACGGTCGATGACCGGCTTGGAACCCTTAGGCAGAACAACGTTTGCGATTGTTGCGCTATCACCGATTTCCAGACCGGAAATGTCGACTGTGATGTGATCAGGAATATCGCCTGCGGTCACAACCAGTTCAACTTCGGGACGAACCAGCGTCAGAACGCCACCTTTGCGCAGGCCTGGGCATTCTTCTTCGCCCGAAACCTCAACCTGGATGTACAGGTTGATTTTGGTGGTGCGCTTGAGACGCATGAAGTCGACGTGCGTTGGCAAGTCTTTAACAACGTGACGCTGAACGTCGCGGCAGATCACACGAACGTCGTCGTGGCCTTCGACTTTCATGTTGAAAAGCGTGGCCTTAAAGCGACCGGCGCGCAGCTTGGTCAGCAGTTTGTTAAAGTCTAGGTTGATTGGCAGTGGATCAACGTCACCGCCAAACACGATGCCCGGTACCATACCGTCGCGACGTGCCTGACGAGCGGCGCCCTTGCCTGTCCCCGTCCGTTCGAAAGCTTCAAGATCAGGAATCTCTCCAGCCATGTTATTCTCCAATATGTTTAGGGCGGACATCCTCCAAGGCTGTATGTCCGCGTGAAGCCGCGCGTATAGACGGGATTGGCCGCTGTGAAAAGGCTAAAAAGCCCCGCTTTGCCCGCAGGCGCGCACCTTACAGGCCAAGGGTTCGTTTGCGGCGTCGGAAAATTCAGACGCCGCATTAAACGTGCAAGGTCGCACAGGGCGGCTGGATCGCGTCAAAAGACCTTGATCAGCCTTGCCAGTCACCCTCGAAATTCTTTGGGATCAGCAGGTTATGTTTGCCCAAAGCCTCGACCGAGGTTTCGCCGCAAAGCGCCATGGTCAAGTCCAGCTCCTTGTGGATCACCTCAAGGGCGGTGGTGACACCCTTTTGGCCCATTGCGCCCAGACCATAGATGAACGCGCGGCCGATATAGGTGCCTTTGGCCCCCATCGCCATTGCTTTCAAAACGTCCTGCCCCGACCTGATTCCACTGTCCAGATGCACTTCGATCTGATCGCCAACAGCATCAAGGATCGAGGGTAGGGCCCGGATCGAACTGATGGCACCGTCCAACTGCCGCCCGCCGTGGTTGCTGACGATGATCGCATCTGCCCCGACTTTCAGCGCCATTTTAGCGTCCTCGGCATCCAGAATACCCTTCAGGATCACCTTGCCGCCCCATTGTTCTTTCAGCTTGGCGATTTTGCCCCAATCAAGGGTGGGGTCAAACTGTTCAGCAGTCCAAGCGCCAAGGTTGGCGGTGTCTTCGACGTCTTTCACGTGCCCGACAATATTGCCAAAGGTCCGGCGTTTCGCGCCCAGCATCTCGATCCCCCACGACCATTTGGTCGCTAGGTTTGCGATGGTTTTCGCGGTCAGTTTGGGCGGGGCGGACAGGCCGTTTTTCAAATCCTTGTGGCGCTGGCCCAGAATCTGCAGATCAAGCGTGATCACCAAGGCCGAACATTTCGCATCCTTGGCCCGCTGGATCAGGCGCGCCACATAATCTTCGTCGCGCATGGTATAAAGCTGAAACCAGAAAGGTTTGGTCGTCGCCTCGGCCACGTCTTCGATGGAATTGATCGACATGGTGGACAGGGTAAAGGGGACACCGAACGCCTCGGCTGCGCGGGCGGCTTTGATCTCTCCGTCGGCGTGTTGCATGCCGGTCAGCCCGACAGGGGCAAGGGCCACAGGCATTGCCACATCTTGGCCGATCATCTGGGTTTTGGTTGTCCGGCCGCTCATGTCGACGGCAACGCGTTGGCGCAGGCGAATCTGGTCAAAGTCGGATGTGTTTTCGCGGAATGTCTGTTCCGTCCAGCTGCCCGATTCGGCGTAATCATAGAACATGCGTGGCACGCGGCGTTCATGCAGGCGCTTGAGGTCTTGTATCGTCGTGATCACGGGCATCGGCGGGCATCCTATCTATTGGTCAGGTTACCTAACCAATAGATGCCAGCGAAATCAATCGCTTTGCGCAGCGTCAATATCAGGCGCGGTGCGCACCGTCCGAAAGGGTCTTAACGAAAGCAAGCACGTCCTTCACCGAAGCCCCACCCGCGATCTTGGACACAATGGCAGACCCGACAACACAACCGTCTGCAACCGCTGCAATGGCTTCGGATTTTTCGGGGGTGTTCACACCAAAGCCCACGATCACGGGCAACCCGCTGGCCTTTTGAATGCGCACAACTTCGGGGGCGACATCGCTGGCTTCGGCCTCGGCAGAGCCGGTGATCCCTGTGATCGAGACGTAATACACAAAGCCCGATGTGTTCTGCACAACCCGCGGCAGGCGCTTGTCGTCGGTGGTTGGTGTTGCAAGGCGGATAAAATTCAGACCGGCGGCTTGGGCTGGAATGCACAGTTCGGCGTCTTCCTCTGGCGGCAGATCAACCACGATCAACCCGTCGACGCCTGCGGCTTTGGCGGCAACCAGAAATTTATCGACGCCTTTGGAATAGATCGGGTTGTAGTAGCCCATCAAAACAATCGGCGTGGTGTCATCTTGCTCGCGAAAGGCAGCGGCAAGGGCAAGGGTCTTGTCCAGGGTCATCCCGCCTTCAAGGGCGCGCTGACCGGCAAGCTGGATGGCAGGGCCGTCGGCCATGGGGTCCGTGAAGGGCAGGCCCAGTTCGATGATGTCAACACCAGCGGCGGGCAGGCCGCGCACGATTTCCAGCGACGTGTCAAAATCAGGATCGCCAGCCATGACATAAGACACAAATGCCTTTTTGCCCTGCGATTTCAGATCAGCGAATTTGGCGTCGATGCGTGTCATTGGTGCAGCCCTTGTTAGGTGGTTCCGTTGCAATGCCGAATATAACGACAGAAATCAATGCAACACATCACCGTCGTGCGGCGGAATTTTCCAAAATTCCGGTCCGATAAATTTGAATTTTTCGTCGCCGCATCTGGCGGCACCTTTAAATTCGGGGCGCAAACCCTATTTATCAGCTATGAATTATGTACTCGCCTTGTTGCTCCCGCCGCTTTCAATCCTGCTGACAGGCCGTATTTTCACGGCTATCATCGTGTTGTTGATCTGGATCCCCGCGATTATCATTTCCGGCGGTTTGACCCACCCGATGTTTATCATTCTGGCGTGGATCCTGATTTACCAAACGCGAAACCATCCCTGACATCGCTAAGACTTGCGCAAACCCCGGCAAAACCCTAGGACAACGCCAAGTTATAAAGGATGGATGTCATGGGTTTCAAAATGGGTATCGTGGGTCTGCCGAACGTCGGCAAATCGACCCTGTTCAATGCGCTGACACGCACAGCGGCAGCGCAGGCGGCGAACTTTCCGTTTTGCACGATCGAACCTAACGTGGGCGAGGTGGCCGTTCCTGACGCCCGTCTTGATAAGCTGGCCGAGATTGCCGGGTCCAAGCAGATCATCCCCACACGCATGACCTTTGTTGATATTGCGGGCCTCGTCAAAGGCGCATCCAAGGGCGAAGGGCTGGGCAACCAGTTCCTTGCCAACATCCGTGAAACCGACGCGATCGCCCATGTGCTGCGCTGCTTTGAAGACGGCGATGTGACCCATGTTGAAGGCCGCGTTGACCCCGTTGCCGATGCCGAGACAATCGATACCGAACTGATGCTTGCCGACCTTGAGAGCATTGAGAAACGCCGCGCAGGTCTGGTTCGTAAGATCAAGGGCAACGACAAAGATGCCGCTCAGCAAGACCGGCTTTTGGCGCTGGCCCAAGCCGCCATTGAAGACGGCAAACCCGCCCGCACCATCAAAGTCGACGAAGACGACGCCAAAGCATGGCGCATGTTGCAATTGCTGAGTACCAAGCCCGTTCTTTATGTCTGCAACGTCGGCGAATCCGAGGCTGCAGAAGGCAATGCGCTGTCTGCAAAAGTCGCTGAAATGGCCGCTGCGCAAGGGAACTCGGCTGTTATTATCTCGGCTCAGATCGAAGAAGAAATCAGCCAGCTCGAAGCGGATGAGGCAGAGATGTTCCTGACCGAAATGGGTCTGGACGAGGCCGGCCTCGATCGGTTGATCCGTGCAGGTTATGAATTGCTGCACCTCGAAACCTATTTCACCGTAGGCCCAAAAGAGGCCCGCGCATGGACGATCAAGCAAGGTACATCCGCCCCTAAAGCCGCAGGCGTGATCCACGGTGATTTCGAAAAAGGCTTCATCCGCGCCGAAACCATTGCCTATGACGATTTTGTCAATCTTGGCGGCGAAGGCCCCGCAAAAGAAGCCGGGAAAATGCGCGCAGAAGGCAAGGCGTACACGGTTAAGGACGGCGACGTCCTACATTTCTTGTTCAACACCTAAACTAAACGCAAGCGCCTGCGGGCGCTTGCCATGGCCGTCTGTTTTTGCAGGTCTGACAGGAGTTTTGCCACTTGGAGAGGTGTCAAAAACCTGTCCTTTAGCCGATTACTTAAGGTCACCAAGGTCACGCGCTGATCACCCGTAAATGATCAACATAGGCGCACTGAGTGAAAGGTGTATGGCGGAGACGAAGGGATTCGAACCCTCGAGACCCTTCCGGGCCTACTCCCTTAGCAGGGGAGCGCCTTCGACCACTCGGCCACGTCTCCGCTGACCCGTTTAGCGATAGGTTCCCAAGGGGGCAAGAGCCAAAAGCGAACAAATTCAATCAGTCCTTTCCAGCGGCCTTTGATGGGCATTTTCGCAGCGGAAAAGGGCATTGTATGGCGCGCGGTAGGGGTGGGGATTTGCCATAGGGTTATGGATACGTTCAATCTGATCGGATCGAGCCTTGCGCCCGCGGGTTCATCCCGCAGGATATCAAGGCATGACCACAGCTAAGAGGGCGCGTTATCTTTGGGAAACCAATGCTGGGTCCGGTTCGCAAAGGCGACAAGCGACAGCATCACAGGGACCTCGACCAACACGCCGACAACAGTTGCAAGTGCTGCGCCAGACCCAAGGCCGAACAGGCTGATTGCCACGGCGACGGCCAGCTCAAAGAAGTTCGAAGTGCCAATCAGCGCACATGGTGCCGCGACGTTAAAGGGAATCCCCCATGCCCGTGCTGCCCCATAGGCCAGAAAGAAGATGCCATAGGACTGGATCAGCAGGGGGATGGCGATCAGCACGATCACGAGCGGGCGGTCCAGAATGACTTCGCCCTGAAAACCAAAAAGCAGCACAACTGTGACCAGTAGGCCGATGATCGAAAACGGCTGAACCCGTGATTTAAACGCATCTACCGCCGCCTCGCCACCTTGGGCGACAAGCCGGTTGCGTGTCAGATACCCAGCCAGCAGGGGCAGCATCACATAAAGCCCGACAGAGAGCAGCAATGTATCCCAAGGCACAACGATGTCTGTCACGCCTAGCAGGAATGCCACGATCGGGGCAAAGGCAAACACCATGACCACATCATTCACGCTGACTTGGACCAGGGTATAGGTGGCGTCTCCGCGTGTTAGGTTTGACCACACGAACACCATTGCTGTGCAGGGGGCGGCCCCCAACAAGATCACCCCGGCCAGATAGGCTTGGGCATCATCTGCGGGGATCAGGCTGGCAAAGACATGTTCGAAAAACAGAACCCCAAGGGCTGCCATTGTGAACGGTTTGATCAACCAGTTTACCACCAGTGTGACGATCAGCCCCTTGGGCTTGTTGCCCGCCTGCCGCAGGGCACCGAAATCGACGCCAACCATCATCGGGTAAACCATCGCCCAGATCAGCACCGCGACAGGCAGGTTCACCGATGCGATTTCGAGCGCGGCAAGGGCAGCAAAGACACCGGGGAAGAGATTCCCCAACAGCAGCCCGGCCCCAATGGCAAGCGCCACCCACACCGAAAGCCAGCGTTCAAAGGTGCCAAGGCCCGCCGCCGCGGGAGATGATGTGTCGGTCATATAAAGCTTTCGGAATTTAGGGTGGTGAACATAGGGGTTGATTTGGCGGAGCCTAGCAAAGGCGGGGTGACGGGTCATCCCGTCAAATTTGCAGACCCTCTACGCGTTTAGCCCGATGATGATAATCCCGATCGTCATCAGCACAGCAGCGCCCAAGCGCCGTTTCCAATTGCCCTCTTTCAGGAGGATAAAGCCGATAAGGGTCGCAAAGATGACGGATGTTTCGCGCAGTGCTGAAACAGCCCCCAATGGCGCAAAGTTTTTGGCATAAAGCACCAAGCCATAGGCGATGATCGATACCATGCCGCCCGCGATGCCCACAAACCAGATGTTCAACGGCAGTTGGGATAAGGTGCTGCGCTTGCGCCAACCGATAAAGCCCGCAATAAAAATGTGCAAAAATGCGCCCCATGCCCAATAGCTGAGCGTGTTGCCCGAAAGGCGAACGCCGACACCGTCCACCAGCGAATAGATGGATATGAAAAATCCGGTTCCCAGCGACAGCAGCAGTGCCGTCTTGCCAATCCCCGATCTTAGCGCGCCCCAGTTGCTTAGGAGAATGCCGGTGGTGATCAGCCCGATCCCGATCCAGACCCTTAGCGACAGAACTTCGCCCAACAAAATGAACGCCCAAAGGGACACAAGCGCCGGTACGATGCCGCGTGCAATCGGGTAAACCACGCTTAAATCACCATGCTGATAGGCACGCCCCAGCAGGTAGTAATATCCGAAATGAACAATCGTTGAGATCATAATATAGGGCGCACTTTGCATGCTTGGCAGCGGCAACCAGATGATCATGACCAAACCCGGCAGCACCTGCCCCAAGGCGACAAGCCCGAGGGTCGTTGTTCTGTCGGCAGCCGTTTTTACAATGGCATTCCAGATCGCATGCAGCAGGGCCGCCGAAAGGATAATTGCAATAATGAACGGCGACATACGGGCCTTTCGGAAATCCAATTCAGCGCACAGGCGGCTTTGCTTTCAGGGGCAAAACTGCTGAAATCGAACAGTGCAACGCGCACCCTGTCACAAGCATTTACACAAAAAACCAGATTGGCAAGCCGGGCCTTAGATGGTGCAACCGATGCCAGCAAAACGTTTTTTGATTAAAGCTCTTTCCAGTGGTGGCGTTTCTGAGGCTAGATAGGGGGACCGCATCAAGAGGGCAGCATAATGGGCCGCAGCAAGAACGTTCTGTTTATCGTCATTGATCAATTACGGGCCGATTGTGTGTTTGGTGCATTGGCAGATCATATCGATATTCCAAACCTGCGTGCGTTGATGGCGGATGCGGTAACCTTTGAGCGTCATTTTTCGGTCGTGTCACCTTGCGGCCCGTCGCGGGCATCCTTGCTGACGGGGCAATATTCGATGAACCACCGGTCGGTACGCAATGGCACCCCGCTGCGCCATGATGTGCCCAATGTCGCAACTGAAATGCGGAAATCGGGCTATATGCCGTTGCTGTTCGGCTATACGGATACGACCCAGGATCCGCGCGTATTCCCGCCGGATGATCCGGCGATGCACAGCTATGAATACCCGATGAACGGGTTTCAGGAAGCCGTGGAAATGCGGTTTGAAATGTCCTATCCATGGCGGTCGCATTTGATGGACAAGGGCTATCACTTCGAAACCTACCAAGATGTTTTTAGGCCCGTTTCACCAACGGGCGAGGCACCAAAGGTCAACGACCCTGCGCTTTATGATTGCACCGACAGCGATACGGCGTTTCTGACCGACCGGTTCCTTGCGACGATGCCAGCGTACCACGATCAGGATTGGTTCGCACATCTGACCTATATCCGGCCTCACCCACCGCTTGTGGCCCCCGCGCCCTATAATGACATGTACGACCCGCGCGATATACCGCTGCCCGAACGCCACGCTGATCCGGTCACCGAGATCGCGCAGCACCCGTTTTTCGGGCCCACGATTGCGCAAAAAACTCCGGCGGGGAATGTTGTCGGGTTTCCCGATCTGGAACCATCTGTCGAAAACATCCAAACTCTGCGCGCGATATATTTCGGGCTAATAACCGAAGTGGACGCGCATATCGGACGGGTGGTGCAATTTCTAAAAGACAGCGGCCAATATGATGACACCTTGCTGATTGTCACCGCAGACCACGGTGAGATGTTGGGCGACCGCCACTGTTGGAGCAAGTTCACCCCTCATGACGGGGCCTTTCATACGCCGTTGATCATACGCCAGCCCGGTAACGCGGATCGCGCCGGGGCGGTGGTGACGACGCCGGTCGAAACCATCGACATCGCGCCGACCATTCTGGATTGGGTGGGCCAAGACATCCCCAACGCGATGGACGGTCGGTCGCTGCTGCCGCTTTTGGCGGGCCAGACCCCAGATGATTGGCGTCGCTATTCGTTTTCCGAGCTCGACTTTTCAGAGCCCGAAGACCCGACACTTTGGGAGCAAAGTCTGGGGACTGGCCCCAGCGATTCATCTTTGTCGATTCTGCGTGAAGACCGGTTTACCCTTGTGATGTTCGCCGCGAATTTGCCGCCGATCCTGTATGATCACCATGGCCGGGGAGAAGCCGAAAACGTCGCGCATAAGCCTGAATTTGCAGGCGACCTGTACCGGCTGACCCGCATGATGTTGCAGCATCGCATGAAAAATATGGATCATACGTTGTCGCTGGACACCATCACGAACGCAGGGCCGCGCGTACAGAAACGATATAAAAACAAGTAACTTCGCAAGGGCATCTGCACCTCGGTCGGTAACTATGCGCGGACGAATTGCAGCCGCGTGATAGATTCCCTTTTCGGCTTTGATGGCACGGCGACATGAGTCGAAACTGTTGACAGGTTGCTTGGAAAAACCGCACGCTTGGCTATCTGCTGGGGTTGTTTCATGTCAAAAACATTGTGCGCGCTTCTAAAAAAGGCACCGACCAATGCACCGTTTGAAAAGTTTACGATAGCCGTGCTGTGCCATGGCCAGACGTTTTGGCGTGCGTTCCTGCCCCGAAAGTTGCTTTGTTTTACGCCGTTAATGCGTAATTCGCGGGCATTTCTTTCAATCTTGGAAAATATCTTTGATCGACGTCCAGAAACCGGGTGCGTCGCAGAGGGGCCGTGTCGCACGGTTTTTACATTCAAGCAATAAAACTGACAAAATGCGAGAAACGCATTTCCGATACATAAGGGCACAAAGCCCAGCGGTCCGACAAAGGATACGCATATCACCACCAACAAGGAGAGACGAATGAAGAAGGTACTATTATCCAGTGCAGCGATGACGTTTGTTGCTGGCGCTGCGATGGCGGCCTGTCCGGCTGTCACCGTATCCGATCCGATGGGCGTCGCCGCCGGCGCGTTCCCACAGCAATACGAGCTGGCCGAATTTCAAGGTTTAGCCGATTGCACGCTTGAGATGTCCGAAAACCCCGATATCGCCGCGCTGAATGGCCGTATCCGTGGCAACCCCGATATGCCTGCGTTGGCCGACCGTTTGCCTTCCGAACCTCTGGTCGTCGCCCCTTATGACATGATCGGCAGCTATGGCGGGATGTTCAACGCCCTGTCCAACGCGACCGAGGCCGGTACGTCAGACTTTATGTCGGTGCGCCACGTCAATCTGGTGCGCTATGCCGATGACCTGACTACGATTGTGCCCAACGTCGCCAAAAGCTGGTCATGGAATGATGATTTCACGCAGCTGACCTTCGTGTTGCGTGCAGGCCACAAATGGTCCGACGGTGAGCCCTTTGGTGCCGAGGACGTTGCGTTCTGGTACGAAAACCTTGCGCTTGATTCTAACGTGATCGAAAGCCCCAAGGATTATGTTCTGGCCGGTGGCGAACCGATGAAGGTCGAGGTTCTTGACCCGCTGACAGTGCGGTTCACGATGCCATCGCCCAAGCCCGGCTTTCTGGCACATTTCGCGAACCACTATGCCCAAGGTTTCCAGCCCAAGCATTTCCTTGGCCAGTATCACCCTGACATCAACCCTGATGCCGACACGCTTGCGCAATCGCTTGGGTTTGAGGGCGGCTATGACCTGATCAAGGCGTATTACGGCAGCTCTGACTGGATGGACACGCCAACCCCGATGCTGGCACATCCTGACAAGGTCGCGAACCTGCCGCTGGATGCCGCACCGACACTGGAAAGCCACATCGTGATTTCCGAAACGACCGAGGGCCGTCAATTCGTTGCGAACCCCTATTATTACATGGTCGATACGGCGGGTCATCAACTGCCCTATATCAACGAAATGGACGAGATTTTCGTTGGCGAAAGCGAAGTGCGTTTGCTGAAGCTGGTGAACGGCGAAGTCGATTATAAAGCGCAGGCTTTGCAAATCGACTACGTGCCGCTGCTGATGGAAAATCAGGAAAAGTCCGGCTTTACCGTCGATCTGAAACCGGACATCACCATGCCGACTTTTGCATTCAACGTGACGTCGGAAGATCTGGAAAAACGCAAGGTGTTTGGCGATCTGAAGTTCCGTCAGGCCATGTCTGTGGCAATGAACCGCGACGAGATCAACGAAGTCGCAATGTTCGGTCTTGGTACACCACAGCAATATGTAGGCTTTTCGCCCACACCCGGCTTTGTCACGCCGGAATGGGAACAGCATTACGCGCAGTTTGATCCTGAAATGGCAAAGTCCTTGCTGGATGAAATCGGCGTTGTCGATACTGACGGCGACGGCATGCGCGAATTGCCAAATGGCGCTCCTTTGATCTTGAACCTGCAAGTCGCAACGCAAGGTATCTCGATCAAGATTGTTGAACTTGTCGGCCAAAGCTGGCGCGATGTGGGGATCAACAACACGGTCAAGGAAGTGACATCGGATGAATACCGGTCCTCGCAATCGTCCAACCAGCTGGATGTGACGCTTTGGGAGAAATCGGTACCTTTGGCGGTTGTCTTGGGGAACGCGGAAATCTTTATCCCGCCCTATGACAACTATTTCAACATGCGCACCGCGATGCTGTGGGGCGAATATGTTGATTCAAATGGTGCATCCGGTGTGGAGCCACCAGCCTATGCCAAGCAGATGATGGAAGACGTCAAAGCGTTTCAGGCAACGCCCGTTGGCACCCCTGAATCCGATGCCTTGGGTCTGAAACTGGTCGAGGCAATGACCGGCAACCTGTTGTTCATCGGTACGGTGAAAGAGCAAAAGCCGATCTACCACTCGAATTCGCTCAAGAACTTCCCCGAGTTCAAGACGGCATCCTATGCGTATTACCGGACATACCCTTACCGTCCGTCGCAGTGGTTCTTTGACGAGTAATCAACGCTTGTTGAAATGAACCGAGGTGCGGGCCAGCGTTGTTGGCCCGCAACCGTTATAACAGCGAACCCAAATGGGTCGTAATCTGCTGCGGGGCAAAGACATTCATGGTGCAATTTTTAAGGTTTGCGTTCATCCGCTTGGTGCTTGCGTTTTTCACGCTGTGCCTTGTGTCGTTTATCGTGTTTTCCCTGATGGAAATGGTCCCCGGCGATTGTGCAGAACGCTATCTGGCATTCAAAAACAGCCAAGGCGCGCAAATCTCGATCGCTGATATCGAGGCAGAGCGCGTGCGCCTTGGTCTGGATCGCCCCTTTCTGGAACGTTGGACCGGCTGGTTATTCAACGCCTTCCAAGGCGAATTCGGCGACAGTTGCATTCTGCGCCTCAACATTAATCAACTGCTGGGTCAGAAAGTCTGGTTGACCATCGGCATCTGCCTCAGCTCCCTACTTTTGGCCTATATTATTGCGATCCCCGTGGGGATTATCGCGGCCACATCACGCAACCCGTTCCTGAACAATGGCCTGCGTCTGGTCAGCTATCTGGGTCTGGCATTGCCGAACTTCCTGCTGGCGCTGATGATCATGTTGTTTTCAACGGTCATGTTTGGCGACAGTTTAACGGGGCTGTTTTCGGCTGAATACCGCGACGCACCTTGGGACGCGGCCAAGATCAAAGATTTCCTGAAACACGCGTGGTTGCCCGTCTTTATTCTGGGCTGGTCTGCTACGGCATTCGCGATCCAGACGGTGCGCGCGCTTATGTCGGATGAAATCAGCAAGCTTTACGTCACCGCCGCCGCAGCGCGCGGAGTGTCGGGACGCCGTTTGTTGCTGCGCTATCCCGCACGTCACGCGCTGAGCCCGATCATCAACTCGCTGGGGTTCGACCTGAACCGCATCTTTAACGAACTGCCCATCGTGGCCCTGATCCTGACCCTGACCGAGGCGGGATCGCTGCTGATCGAAGCATTGGCGCGATCCAACGACCAACAGCTTGCTGGGGCGATCATCTTTTTCCTGACGGGCAGCATCGTGGCCATCAACTTTATCACGGACATCGTATTGGCCCTGGTCGATCCGCGCATCCGTCGCAGCATATTGGGGTAACGAAAATGACAGATACCAATAGCTATGACGCCGCCGTCGACCAAACCGCCAAAGACGCATATTTCACCGCGTCCCAAGGGCAGCTGATCTGGACCCGCTTCAAAAAGCAAAAGGCAGCCATGGTCGCGGCTTGGGTCTTGGTCGTGTTGATCCTGTCGGGGATATTCGCGCCGTTTCTCACGCCTTACGATCCGACGATTGCGGGCCGCGACAAAGACTATCTGAACGGCGCACCGACGATCCCGCATTTCTGTGACGAGAACGGATGCTCGCTCCGTCCTTTCATTTACGCGTTAGAGCGTGAGAGATCGATCAAAACGAACTTCAGATGGGTTACGACCATCAACAAAGACAAACGGCACTATGTGCAATTCTTCGTCGAAGGGTCCGAATATTCCTTGTTCTTCATGACCTTCAACACTCATCTGTTTGGCGTGGACGAAGGGTACATCCACCTGTTCGGGACCGATTCAACAGGCAAGGATATTTTCTCGCGCACCTTCCATGCCATCAACACATCGCTTGCCGTGGGGACCATCGGGGTGCTGATCGCCTTTGTGCTTGCCTTGGTGATCGGGGGTGTCTCGGGGTTCTATGGGGGCTGGGCGGATTCCGTCATTCAAATGGCAACGGATGCCGTGCGTACCATTCCGCCGATCCCGTTGTTCATGGCGTTGGCCGCCTTTATCCCCGACACATGGAGCGCGGAAGAAAGGTTTTTCTTCATCTCGATCATCTTGGGCTTTATCACCTGGCCCACGCTGGCGCGTCGCGTACGCACCCATATTCTGACCGAACGTAATCAGGAATATGTGCTTGCCGCGCGGCTATGCGGGGCGTCCAGCGGGCATGTCATTCGCAAACATCTGCTGCCCAGTTTCACCAGCTATATCATCGTCGATTTGGTCATTTCGTTCCCCTATATGGTGCTGTCGGAAACCGCGCTCAGCTTTATCGGGCTTGGCCTTAAGGACCCGGTGAATTCGCTGGGCGTCATGTTGCAAAACGTCACCAGTGCGGATGTGTTGCTGAACTACCAATGGTATTTCATTCCGGTGATCTTTTTCATCATCCTTGTAATGGCATTTGTGTTTGTGGGGGACGGATTGCGCGATGCGGCTGATCCTTATGGGGATACCAAGAAATGAGCCGACTGATCGACGTAGAAAACCTGACGCTGCAATTCGACACAGACGAGGGCCGGATCACGGCTGTCGATAACGTGTCCTTTAGCCTTGAGGCGGGCGAGGTCATGGGGCTGGTCGGTGAAAGCGGATCGGGTAAATCCGTGACCGCCAAGTCGCTGATGAAGCTGAACCCCGGCAATGCGGTCTATGGCCCTGATAGCAAGATCACATTGCATCTGGATGATGGCCCGGTTGATGTGTTGTCCTTGAAAACCGACCGCGAAATGAAGATCGTGCGCGGCGGGGCGATCTCGTTGATTTTTCAAGAACCGATGGCGAGCTTCGCGCCTGCGATCTCGATCGGGAGCCAAATGGTCGAGCAGCTGTTGATCCACACAAATTTTTCAAAAGCGCAGGCCAAAGAGGTATCGATCGAGATGCTGGACCGTGTTGGTATTTCCGACCCATCCACGCGTTTCGGCCAATATGCGTTTGAACTGTCAGGCGGGATGCGGCAGCGCGCAATGATCGCGATGGCGTTGTCGACCAAGCCAAAGCTGCTGATCGCGGATGAACCCACAACGGCGCTGGACGTGACCATTCAGGCGCAGGTTATTGACCTGATGAAGGACCTCGTGTCGGAATTTGGCATGGGCATCATCTTTATCACCCATGATCTGGGGGTGATTGCGCAGACCGCTGACAAGGTGGCGGTGATGTATCTGGGCCGCTTGGTCGAACAGGGCACGGTACGCGACGTGATCCGCAAACCTGCGCATCCTTACACCCGCGGGCTGCTGGCCGCTTTGCCAACGCTGGATGACATCGACGCACCGCTTACCCCGATCCCCGGCGACATCCCTTCGCCGTTGGAACGGCCATCGGGCTGCGTTTATCACACCCGCTGCCAAGAGGTGATCGGCCCGCGCTGCGCCGCACAGGTGCCTGCGTTCCACAACGTCGATGCGGATCACTTTGCCGCCTGCCATCTGTATGATCCGAAAGAGGGTACAACATGACCAAAAAACCCTTGATCGCAGCTAAGGGCCTGTCGGTCCACTATGCCTTGCGCGGTAATCTGATCGGCCCGAAACCCTATGTCGGTGCCGTCGAAAACGTCGATATCGAAATCGCACCGGGCAGTTTTTTCGGGCTGGTGGGCGAGTCTGGTTCCGGCAAGACAACGCTGGGCCGCGCCATGCTGCGCGCCGCACCGATCAGCCGGGGCGACGTGGTTTTCGACGACGGCGAGGTGTCATATTCGTTGAAAAGGCTGGGCAAGAAAGAGCTGAAAGATTACCGCAAACGCGCCCAGCTGATCTTTCAAGATCCCTATGCCGCGTTAAGCCCGCGGATGACCGTGCGCGACATCATTGCCGAACCGCTCGAGGTGATGGGACTGACCAAGAACCGTGCCGAAACCGATGAGCGTGTCCGAGAAATCGCAGCCAAATGCCGCTTGAACGTTGAACATCTGCGTCGGTTCCCGCATGCGTTTTCCGGCGGGCAACGGCAGCGTATTTCCATCGCCCGTGCCTTGGTGTCCGGCCCCAAGTTTATCGTGGCTGATGAAAGTGTCGCCGCGTTAGATGTGTCCATTCAGGCGGATGTATTGAACCTGCTCAAGGCCATCCAGAAGGACATGGGGCTGACGTTTTTGTTTATCAGCCACGACCTAAGCGTCGTCGCCCATGTTTGCGACCATGTGGCGGTCATGTATCTGGGGCGCATCGTTGAAACCGCCCCGACGCGGACGCTGTTTTCGGGGCCACGCCATCCTTATACCAAGGCGTTGCTATCCGCGATCCCGTCGCTGGACCCCGATGATCGGGGCAAGGCGCAAAAGCTTGAAGGTGAAATTCCGTCGCCCACCAACCCGCCACCGGGTTGCAAGTTTCAAACCCGTTGCCCCGTTGCGATTGACCGGTGCCGCGTGGAAGAACCAATACTGGAAGTCGCAGGTGTCGAACACAAGGTTGCCTGCCATCGTTGGCAGGAACTGGCGGACTAGCGGCGTTCGATTTGGATAAACGGTGGTTCAGAGACGGCCCCGAACCACCGTTGCTGACCTGCTTTAGGTCTTCTTTTTATCGTTGACGATGTTCATCGACGCGACACCGCTTTGCCCCAGATCGACGGATGCAAACGGCCCGCCGTGGCACATTTCGCCGGGGTCTGTCAGATCAGCCGGTGCTGCGTCGGCCAGAATCGCCTCGGCAAATTGTTCGGCGTTGTCTTCTGGGCGGTATCCCAGAAACGATGCTTTGGCGTTATCAACTGGCGCGCGGTCGTTGTTTGATACACCGTAAACCACGCTAAACCCAACCGACGGCGTGTCGATGGCGCGGGTCACCAACTGGATCAGGTCATCATAAGACAGCCAAGACCCCAAGGCGCGGGGGTTGTTGACCTGTGCGCAGCTTAGGATGCGCAGGCAGACAGCCTCTAGGCCGCGCTTGTCCCAATACATGCTGGCAAGGTCTTCGCTGAAACACTTGGCCAGACCGTAGAACGTATCGGGTTTGTGCGGCGCATCAATGCCAATGAAATCGGCCTTTTTATGCATCCCAACCGCGTGGATCGACGACGCATAAACAACCCGTTTCAATCCGTGCTGATAGGCGGCCTCCCAGATGTTATAGGAGCCGACAAAATTTGGACCCAGCAGTTCTTCGAACGGTTTTTCATCTACGATCGCGCCGAAATGGACAACCATATCAGCCCCTTCCAGAAGCGGCGCGATTTGGTCGTAAACGGCAATGTCGGCTTGGGCAAAACGTTCGTTGGGGTAGAGCGTGCCGATGTCATCCGCGATATCGGTGCTTATCAATTCTTCGCACATCTTCGACAAAGGTTCGCGCAGATAGGACCCCAGACGCCCCGCAGCACCGGTCAAAACCAATTTCTTCAACATCTGTCGTATCCTTCTTTAAGTTAAATAATAGCCTGTTCGACCATCGAGCGTTTGGTCTCTATCCGCTGATAATCAAAAGGGGTCAAATCGAGGCTGCGATATTCGCCATAGGCAATAAGTTCGGCAACCCCGCGCCCGATTGCGGGCGATTGTTGCAGGCCATGACCTGAAAATCCATTCATGAACATGAAGTTTCCGACCTCGCTGTGGCGGCCCAAAATCGCATTCTGATCAAGCGTATTATAGGCGTAGTGCCCGACCCATTCATTGATCACCTTGATCCGTTCAAACTGGGGAATGCGGGTGGCAATTGCTGGCCAGACCTTGTTTTCCCAAAGGCTGTGATCAAAGGCGAAATCATCGAATGCGACGGCGGGGTCGTCGTCTGGCGGGCATCCGGCCATGTAATATTTACCGTCACTGCGTAGATGGACGCCGGACGGGTCAATAGTCAGCGGCAGGTCGCGGTCCAATGGATCGGCCGCATCAAAGATGAAAGTATATCGCTTGCGCGGCTCTACGGGCAGGGAAATGCCAGCCATCTGGGCGGTGGCAATCGCCCGTGGCCCCGATGCATTCACGACCGTACCGCAACCCACACTGTTCCCGGATTTCAGCACCACTGCGTCAATCGTTTTTCCGTCAGCGGCCTTTGTCATGGCGACGACTTCGTCGTTGATAAACTCAACGCCGCCGCGCTTGGCCTTGCGCTTGAACCAGTCAAACATGGTGCCGCCGTCGAAATATCCTTCGTCGATCAGGTTGTGGTTGCCGGCCAGAATGTCATCCAACTGGTAGAACGGGTAGGCGGCGGCGATTTCATCCCGGCTAAGATGTTTGGTGCCGGCACCAAGGGACATCTGAATTTGCTGGTTGCGCAAAAGGGTCTGCGCGAACTCGGGTGTGTCGGCAAGATACATGTACCCAAAGCTTTGCAGGGCGAGATGCGGCACCTCTGGATCGTCGCCCATAAATGTGCGGAAGTTTTTGATGAATTGCGCCCCGAACTGCGACACTTGAATGTTGATCGTCGAACTGAACTGCTGGCGGATGCAACTGTTCGTGTGGCTGGTCGATGCGAATTGATAGCTGGGGTCGCGCTCAATCACCAAAACAGTTCCGTCAAACCCCGGCGTTTGGGTCAACCACCAGGCCAGTGACGACCCAAACATGGCACCGCCCACAATCACCACGTCATATGACGCACGCAAACTGTTCATATCATTCAGCTTTCGTTGGGCGCGGATCGCGCCGTTTCACTTGCATAGGTGCAGTTGATGTAAATATGCACGCGATTTGGACGGCAGACGCAATAGAAACTAGTCAAGTTTTTGGTGTTGCACGGTCAATTTATCTGACTGCGAAACAAAAGCGCGCTGTTGCCCCAGACGCTGTGCATCTGCCGGTCTGCGGCTTGCCCGTGCAGGGGGTGAGATAACAGGGGTTAAGCGCAATCGCGCAAAGAATATAAAAGTATTGGTTTAATGTTCTGCGCTGGAAACGTTTTGTCATTGAACAGCGTGAATAAACAAACCGCAGCATATTGGCCGTGGCGTACACAGGGGCAGGTTTTGTTTTGCCGTCCCTACTGTCTGTGCCGACTAATTGAACCGGTGTCGTGCTGTTGTAACAGTTAAAGAGTTTGGCGGTGTAATGGAACGATTTGCCGCGTTGATCAGTTGATGCCCTGTAAGCGCTTAGTGCGTGTTAACGAGTATCTGCCGGGCCATCCTGATGTTCAGGGTGCCCGGCAGCCCCTACCTCCCAATACATTGATGGCAGCACATTTGATGCCAGCGTCTGAAACTAGGTGCCGCGCGGTTTCGCCCTGAGCGTCGGGTCGGCTTGGGTCGGGTCTTCGGGCCACGGGTGGCGCGGATATCGGGCGCGCATGTCTTTGCGGACATCGGCGTATGATCCCGTCCAGAAACCCGGCAAATCTGTGGTCACCTGAACCGGGCGCTGGGCAGGGGACAGCAATGTAATTTGCAGCGGTTGGCCCGCAATCATCGGGTGGCGGGTGACGCCAAACACCTCTTGCAGGCGCAACGATATTTGCGGCTGTGCGCCGTCATAATCAATCGCCAGCTTGCGGCCCAAGGGGGTGGTGAAATGCGCCGGTGCTGCCTTGTCCAATATCTGTTGTTCATCCCACGAAAGCCGCGCCAAAAGCGCCGGATGTAGATCAAAACCTTTCCAGTCGCCCGTGCTGCGGACATTGGAAAGATGCGGCAGCAGCCAGTCCTCTAAAGTCTCCATCAGATGCGGTTCCGAGAAATCGGGGAAATCGCTGCCCATCAGGCGTGCGCGGGCAAGGAACAGTTTTGCGGCCTTACCGGGCATCAACCCCAACTGCCGCACACCGTCCAGCATCGCCAGCGCGACTTCATCAGGGCTGGCGTCTGACCACGCACGATCATCCAGCACCAAGGCACCGAACCGTTCCTGTTGCCGCGTCAGAACCCGCCCTTCGCGGCGCGACCAAATGCAGACATCATGCCACCCGATCTGTTCGGGGAAGGTCGCCCGCAAATCGGCGTCAGACAGGCGCACGGCCTGACGGATGCGCGCCTCGCGTGGATCGCCATCCAGATCGGTCGCCACCAACAACCGTTCGCTGGCCATCGGATCGCCATCCGGCATTATCGCACCCTTGCCGCCCGACATTACAAAACGCGGGCTGTCGCCCTTGCGGCGCAACGCAACACGGTCGGGATAGGCCAGTGCAGCAAGCACGCCCAATGTATCCGGCCCATCGGTTTTCTGACCCCGCGCAAGGCGCTTGGCCTCTTGCCGGATACGGGCGAGCGTGGCGTGGTTGACCTCGCCCAATGTACGTTTCCCTGCGACCGCATCCATACGTAGCGACAGATCAACGGGGGCCCCGCGCAACGGGTCGCGCTCGGCCAGGATCGCGGCTAATGTTGGTGCGCTGCGCCCGCCTTTAGCGACCATATGCGCCAGTCGGGGGTGCAAAGGCAGCTTTGCCAAGGTGCGACCGTGTGCTGTGATCCGTGCGGTGCCATCCAATGCGCCCAGCATCTGCAACACGGATTGAGCCTCGGCCAGACGGCCTTCGTGGGGGGGCGTGACGAAACTCAGGTCGGCCGCCTGCGCGCCCCAAATGGCCAGCTCCAGCGCAAAGGATGACAGATCGCCGACCTCGATCTCGGCGGGGGGGAAGGCGGCCAATGCGCCTTCCTCTCCCTTCGTCCAAAGCTTGTAGGCGGCCCCTTCGTTGATACGACCCGCACGCCCGGCCCTTTGGGTGGCTTCGGCCCGCGTGACGCGATCAGTGACAAGTCGTGACATGCCCGATGCAGGGTCAAAACGGGCACGCCGCGCCTTGCCGCCATCAACGACGATCTGGATTCCTTCGATGGTTAACGAGGTCTCGGCGATCGAGGTCGCAAGCACGATCTTCCGCCCTGTTTCAGCCGGTGCAATGGCAGCCCGCTGCGCCTTGAACTCCATCGCGCCGAACAGCGGGGCAAGCGCGCAGTCCTTCGGTATGCGGTCCTTCAACGCGGCCTCTACACGGCGGATTTCGCCCTCGCCCGGTAGGAACACCAACGCCGATCCCGGCGACGTGTTCAACGCGTGGATCACCAGATCGGCAACGGCCTGTTCGAACCGTTGTTTGCCGGTCGGCCGGTCCAACCAATGCGATGTCACAGGAAAGCTGCGCCCCTGAGAGGTCACAATCGGGGCCTCCATCAAGGTCGCGACGGGGGCTGCATCCAGCGTGGCAGACATGGCGACCAGTAACAGATCGTCCCGCAGTGCGCTGGCCACCTCAAGACACAGGGCCAGCCCGAGATCGGCGTTCAGCGACCGTTCGTGGAATTCGTCAAAGATGACGGCACCGACACCGGGCAAATCGGGGTCCTGCTGCAACATGCGGGTCAGGATGCCTTCGGTCACGACCTCGATCCGCGTTTGCGCGCTGATGGCTGATGCCCCGCGCACGCGAAAACCGACAGTCTGGCCGACATCCTGCCCCAAGGTGGCAGACATCCGTTCGGCAGCAGCCCGGGCAGCAAGGCGGCGGGGTTCCAGCATGATGATTTTACCTGTGGTCAGGCCCGCATCCAGCATCGCCAGCGGCACCCGCGTGGTTTTACCGGCACCGGGCGGGGCTTGCAAAGCGACACGGCCCGCGCTGCGCAGGGCGTCAATCACCTGCGGCATTACATCATCAATAGGAAGGTCATAGGCCATGCGTCAGCTTATGGGACAAATGCCCTGCGCCGCCAACCCTTGCGTTGGTCTGGACATTTGGATCACATCGCTTGAAAGATGCAGGCCAAGGCATGGGGACGGCGCATGAATATTGATGAATTGGCCAAGGGTATCATTGCAGGTGAACGCCGGGCATTGGCGCGGGGGATCACGCTGGTTGAATCATCGCGCGAGGATCACCGCGCACAGGCCACAGCCCTTTTGGCAGCCCTGCCCAAAGACCGAGAGGCGTTGCGGATTGGTCTGTCAGGCACGCCGGGGGTCGGTAAATCGACCTTTATCGAGAGCTTTGGCATGATGTTGATCGGGCGCGGATTGCGGGTCGCCGTTCTTGCGATCGATCCGTCGTCGTCGCGTTCGGGCGGGTCCATTCTGGGCGACAAAACCCGCATGGATTTGCTGTCGCGCGAAAAGGCCGCGTTTATTCGCCCGTCGCCCAGCCAGACCCATCTGGGTGGCGTTGCGCGCCGCACCCGCGAGGCCGTCAACCTGTGTGAGGCCGCAGGTTTTGATGTGGTGTTGATCGAAACGGTGGGGGTTGGGCAGTCGGAAACCGTTGTGGCGGAAATGTCTGATCTGTTCTTGCTGCTATTGGCCCCCGCCGGTGGGGATGAGCTGCAAGGCGTCAAACGCGGCATCATGGAGATGGCCGATATCATTGTGGTCAACAAAGCCGACGGGGATTTGAAACCCGCAGCCTCGCGGACATGTGCAGATTACGCCGGGGCGTTGCGGTTGCTGCGCAAGCGGCCGCAAGACCCCGACGGGTTCCCCAAGGCAATGATGGTGTCGGCGCTGCAGGAAGACGGACTGGCCGAGGCATGGGACGAGGTTCAGACGTTGATCGAATGGCGCCGCGCCAACGGGTTTTGGCAACGCACCCGCGCATCGCAAGCGCGGTACTGGTTCGAGCAATCGGTAAAGCATGAATTGCTGGCCCAGCTCGAGGCCCCAAAGGCCAGAGCCGCTCTCAAGGTTTTGGGCGACCGCGTAGCAGAGGGCCTAGAAGACCCGACAAAGGCGGCTCAGGATTTTATTATGCAGCTCGGCCGCTAGGATCGGGGCGGAATTTTTGAAAAATTCCGGAACGATTTTTTTGAAAAAAATCGGCTACTGGCGAAAGGGCAGGCGCTATCTGGCGGCTTTGGGATGGGCGTTGTTATAAACTTCCATCAAGCGTGCCGTATCAACCGCCGTATAGGCTTGCGTAGTCGAAAGCGACGCGTGCCCCAGCAATTCCTGGATCGCCCGCAGATCGCCGCCCGCGTCCAGCAGATGTGTTGCAAAGCTATGGCGCATGGCGTGTGGCGTGGCTGTTGCAGGCAAACCCAATTGCATCCGTGCATCCATCATCACCTGAGAAATCGCCCGCGCGGCCAAGGGGCCACCCCGCACCGCCTTGAACAGGGGCGCGCCGCGTTCTTGGGGGAAGGGGCAGATGCGCAGATATGCCTCAACGGCGTCTTTGGCCGCCGGCAGCACGGGAACAACGCGTTCCTTTCCGCCCTTGCCGACAATACGTAAAACATCTGGCAAAGGTGCGTCTGCCCCCTTGAGGCCTAGCGCCTCAGATATGCGCAGCCCGCAGCCCCACAGCAGAGTCAGCACAGCGACGTCGCGCGCCGCCACCCAAGCATGGCGGGACTGCAATTCGACGCAATCGATCATGGCTTTGGCGGCATCAACCGCCAAGGGGCGGGGGAGCTTTTTCGAGAACTTTGGTGACCGTGTGGACAGAACTGCGGTCGGCTCAAACCCCTCTCGCTCGGCCAGCCACCGATAGAACGCCTTGACCGATGACAGCTTGCGCGCCAAAGACCGTGGCCCAACATCCGGCCCGCGTGTTTTGGCCATCCAGCTGCGCATGTCGGATATGGTCAGCTTGGCCAAAGCGCCCAATCCCTGACTGTCGCCTTTATGCACGGTCATAAAGGCCAGAAAATCGATCACGTCACCCTGATAGGCCGTGATCGTATTTTCGGCAGCGCCTTTTAGGGCCCGTTGGTGATCCAGCCATGTTTGCAACGCGTCCCGCGCCGCAGGGCTGATCAAAAGCGAATTTGCGCCAGTGCTCAAGACAACCAACGGCGCATGATGCGCTCGAATACACCGGTGAAAAAGCCCAGCAAATCTGTACCTTGTTGGGGGCCGAACATATGCGGGTCTTCTGATCCCAGGATCAGCAAACCGGGCAGGCGACCATCACCAAAGTCCAGTTTCAAACAGGCCTCAGATCTGATCCATTCGGCCTTGTCGCCATACACGCTTGCGGGGCTGTCTTGGGTGCCGCGCAGTGTCACCTGCCGCACATTTCCCCCGCGCCCCGATGTCAGGTAGTCGTCGATAAAGCCCGGTTCAGCCACGCTTAGCACATCGCCAAGACGTTTCACGGCGGCGTCATTGTCGCTTTGGGCGGATTCCAAAACCAGTTTGACCACATCGACCCGCATGATCTGGGCCACATCGCCGCCCAGATCGCGCAGGAATGTTTCGAATTCAACAGGGTCCAGCATCCGCAAAATGGCGCGGTGAACCTGATTGGTGCCAGCAAGGTTTTCATAGGCTGCGGCGATGACACTGCGGTGGGTATCTTCCAACCGGTCCAACCGGGTTTCCAGGCGGTCCATTGCGATGCCGCGCAGGTCAACGATATTGCCGCCCATCGCGCGTTCATTGGCCGCGATTAGGGCCTGCATCACGTCATTGTCGTCCAGAATGACATCAGGCTGCGAAATGATCGCTTCCCGAAGAGAATCTTCGATTTTGTGGTTGCTGCTCATGCTCGTCTCATTTTTATTTTTATACGCAATAACACGTGAGCAGCCCGGAATCTGCAACTTTCTGATGGGGCTATGGCAATTTTTTGCCAAAATCCGTGTTTGATAGGGTCGTTGATGCCTGCACCTGCGCTAATCGCGTCGGTTTAATTGCACCTGTTTTGATCAACTCTAGGGTGTTCAGCCCGGCGGCCATATCAGCGGTCTAGTTCGCTTGGCTGTAGTCGCTCGGTCGGGGAATGTTGCGTGCGCGGCTAGAAGCTGCGCACGCAAGAATGTCTTACAGGATGTTTTGGCCGGTCTTGGCCCAGTCCGCCATGAACTGCTCAAGACCTTTGTCGGTCAGCGGGTGCGTGGCCAGCTTTTTGATCACTTCTGGTGGGGCGGTCATCACGTCGGAACCAATACGCGCCGCTTCCAGAACGTGGTTAACCGTGCGGATCGAGGCCGCGAGGATTTGGGTCTCGAAACCGTAGTTGTCATAGATGATGCGGATGTCTTGGATCAATTCCATGCCATCAAGGTTGATGTCATCCAAACGACCAATGAAAGGAGAGATAAAGGTCGCGCCGGCTTTGGCCGCGATCAATGCCTGGTTGGCTGAGAAGCAAAGCGTCACGTTAACCATCTTGCCTTCGCCCGACAGAACCTTACAGGCCTTCAGGCCGTCCCATGTCAGGGGCAGTTTAACGACGATGTTTTCCGCGATCTCGGCCAGTTTGCGGCCCTCGGCGATCATGTCGTCTGCCTTAAGCGCAACAACCTCGGCCGAAACCGGGCCGTCTACCAGATCACAGATCTCTTTTGTGACTTCCAGAATGTTGCGGCCTGATTTCAGGATCAGCGACGGGTTGGTTGTAACCCCATCGACCATGCCCAGATCGTTCAGTTCTGCAATCGCATCGATTTCAGCTGTATCTACAAAGAATTTCATATTGCTTCCTTCCGGTTGGAATAGGGTGGCCAAATGGCTATGTCTGTTGCCACACGCTTTAGCGCATGATCCGCGCTGCTGAAACCCTAATTACCGTAACCCAAGGCCGGAGCAGCTGGTGACATCCCCAGAATTCTTTCACCAAGGTGATTTGGTCGCCGTTCTGACGACCCAACCATTGGGCCGCGCGCTTGATTACAAGGCCCCCGAAGGCGGCTGCCATCTAGGGGCTTTCGTCGAAGTGCCGTTGGGCCCGCGCAAGGTGCTGGGCGTTGTCTGGGGCGCGGGGCAGGGCGATTATGAATTGTCGAAAATTCGGTCTGTTATTCGCGTGATGGACACCGCCCCCATGCGCGAGGAATTGCGACTGTTTCTGAGCAAGGCCGCGGCCTATACGCTGACGCCAATGCCCGCGATGTTGCGGCTGGCGACCCGCGCGCCGGGGTTGGGTGATCCGCCCTCGATGCGCAAGATTTACCGGCGCGGCACATCTGAGCCCGACCGGATGACCGATGCACGGCGTCGGGTGTTGGAAACCTTGGCGGAATACGGTGATCTCTCCTTTACCCTCAAGGAACTGGCTGAAATGGCGGGTGTGACATCCTCGGTGATCAAGGGATTGGTTGCGCAAGACGCGGTGGTCGAACAAGACAGCCCCCGCGATGTGCCGTTTTTGCGGATGGATCCAAGCCTGCCCAGCAAAGAACTGACGCAGGATCAGACGGATGCATCGGCGCTGCTGGCCAAAGGGGTGCAATCGGGCAAATACGGCACAACATTGCTGCGTGGTGTGACGGGATCGGGCAAGACCGAAGTGTATCTAGAGGCCGTGGCCGCCGCGTTGAAAGCCGGACGTCAGGCGCTGGTGTTGCTGCCCGAGATTGCGCTGACCGAACAATTCCTCCACCGGGTCGAAGCACGGTTTGGCGCAAAACCTGCGGAATGGCATTCGGGGGCCACCATGACCGAACGCCGCCGCATTTGGCGCATGGTCGGGCAGGGGCAAGCGCAAGTGGTGATCGGTGCCCGGTCGGCGTTGTTCTTGCCGTTTCAGAATCTGGGGCTGATCGTGGTCGATGAGGAACATGATACATCCTACAAACAAGAAGAGGGCGTTCTGTATAATGCCCGCGACATGGCGGTGCTGCGCGCGTCGATCTGTGGGGCGCAGGTGGTTCTGGCCTCGGCCACGCCATCGTTGGAAAGCTGGGCCAACGCCGAGGCGGGAAAATACACACGGGTTGAGCTGACCTCGCGGTTCGGGCCAGCGGTCATGCCGGAAATGGGCGCGATTGATATGCGCAGCGAAGGGTTGCCGAGCGATAAATGGGTGTCTCCGACGCTGCGTGCCGAGGTCGACAAACGACTGGAACGCGGCGAGCAGGCGATGTTGTTTATCAACCGCCGCGGCTATGCGCCTGTGACATTGTGCCGGGCCTGCGGCCACCAGATTGCTTGCGATCATTGCGATGCAAGGATGGTCGAACACCGGTTCCTGAAACGGTTGGTCTGCCATCAATGCGGCGAAAGCAAACCCATGCCCGATGCCTGCCCGTCTTGCGAAGCTGAAGGGAAACTGGCGGCTGTGGGGCCCGGCGTCGAACGGTTGGGTGAAGAGGCGGCCGCATTGTGGCCCGACGCGCGGGTCGCCACGCTAAGCTCGGACATGTACGGATCAGCGCGCGCCCTGAAGGCCGAGATTGCAGGCATCGCGGAGGGTGCTGCCGACATTATCATCGGCACGCAACTGGTCGCCAAGGGGCATAACTTTCCCAACCTGACATTGGTGGGTGTGATCGACGCGGACCTTGGACTGATGGGGTCGGACCTGCGCGCCGCCGAGCGTACCTTTCAATTGATGCGGCAGGTTGCGGGGCGGGCCGGACGCGCAGAGGCACCGGGGGCGGCATTATTGCAGACCTATCAGCCGGACCATCCGGTGATCCGCGCCATTCTTGCAGGTGAGGAGGAACAGTTCTGGAAGGCCGAGGCCGCAGAGCGACGTCAGGCCGGTGTGCCGCCCTATGGCCGTATGGCGGGGATCATCCTAAGCGGCCCTGACGTGGCGGCGATTTTCGATGCGGGCAATCAACTGGCGCGCCAAGACGGACCGCTGCGCGCGGTTGGGGCGCAGGTTTACGGCCCCGCACCGGCACCCATTGCGCGGGTCCGGGGGCGTCACCGGGTGCGTTTGTTGGTCAAGGCGGACAAGTCGGTACCCTTGCAAGAGGCGCTTGCTAAATGGGTCGGGCAGCTAAGGCTGAAGGGCGATATGCGGATTGCCGTCGATATTGACCCGCAAAGTTTTTACTGAGTCCTGATTGGTTTTGCCTGAGCGGCAAAACATGCCTTCGGCGAGGATTTATTTCCATTTGGAACAAGTGACCTGTGGCAGGTTTTGCGGGGGACCGTCTTATTTGACCTCGTCAAGGTTAAGATTGGCGCGTAAAGGGTGAAGTATGACCCAATATGTGACCCTTGAGGATGCCAAGCATCAACCGTTTTGGCGCCGCCCCGTAGCCCTGTTGTTCCTGATGGCCTTGGCCATGCCGATTGCGTTTAATACATGGTCGGCCCTGCTGAATAACTTTGTCATTGAGGTCGCGAACTTTGACGGTTCGGACATCGGTTTGCTGCACACGGTGCGCGAGATCCCCGGGTTTTTGGCGGTCGGCGTTATCGCGATCATCATTTTTGTCCGCGAACAGGTCTTGGGGCTGGTGTCACTTGTTTTGCTGGGGGCAGCCACGGCTGTCACGGCTTGGTTCCCGTCAATGGGCGGTATTTTGACGATCACCATGCTGAGTTCGATCGGGTTTCATTATTACGAGACAGTGAACCAGTCGCTGCAATTGCAGTGGCTCAAGATCGAGGACGCGCCGCGCATGATTGGCTGGCTGATGGCCGCAGGATCGGCTGCGACCTTGGTGGCGTATTTGGCGATTATGGCGCTGTGGGACACGCTGTCGCTGTCTTATAATATCGTTTACATGATCGGCGGCAGTGTCACCGTGGTAATCGCCCTGTTTGCGCTGTTTGCCTATCCGCAGTTCGAGGCCCCGCATCCGCAGGTCAAAAAGATGGTGCTGCGCAAGCGTTACTGGCTGTATTATGCGTTGCAGTTCATGTCGGGGGCGCGGCGCCAGATATTTGTGGTATTCGCCGGGTTTATGATGGTTGAACGCTTTGGCTTTGACGTTCATGAAATCACCCTGCTGTATTTGATCAACCTTATCGCCAACATGATTTTCGCGCCGCTTATGGGGCGGGCTGTCGGCTTTTTCGGAGAACGGCGGACGTTGTCGTTCGAGTATATCGGGCTGATTATCGTGTTTCTGGCCTATGGCGGCGTTTATTATTTGGGCTGGGGCGTGGTTGTGGCAGCGAGCCTGTATGTGCTGGACCACATGTTTTTCGCGCTGGCGCTGGCCTTAAAGACCTATTTTCAGAAGATCGCCGATCCCGGTGATATTGCGCCGACTGCTGCCGTAGCTTTTACCATTAACCACATTGCCGCTGTGTTCCTGCCCGTTGGCCTTGGCCTGCTGTGGCTGGTTTCGCCCGCTGCGGTTTTTGTACTGGCCGCGGCGATGGCGGGCGTTTCGTTGATCTTGTCCCTGATGATCCCGCGCCGCCCCATGCCGGGCCACGAGACGATATTTTCGCGCCCGCTGCCCGTGGCGGCGCAATAGCCAGACCTTGACCGAACCGGCGCGCCTGCGTAGGCGACGTCAGCAACTTGCGGAGAGAGTTATGCCCACATTCACTGCCCTGACCACCCTTGAAGGACGCAAACCCGCCTATGCCTTGGGCGAGGTGATGGAGAGGTTGATACCTGAACCAACGGGCGTGGGCGTGTTCGAAGTGGAAGACGGATCGGGCCTGTGGGAAGTTGGCGGCTATTTCGAGGAAGCCCCTGACCAGACCGCATTGGCGATTTTGGCCGCGACCATGGGGGCCAAGAATTTCGTCGTTTCCGAACTGCCCGAGACCGACTGGGTGGCCCATGTGCGCCGCGAATTGTCCCCCGTCGAGGCGGGCCGGTTTTTCGTCTACGGTAGCCATGATGCCGATAAGGTGCCCGAAGGCTGTGAACCGCTGTTGATCGAGGCGGCGATGGCGTTTGGCACCGGGCATCACGGCACGACATTGGGGTGTCTGCGCGCGCTGGACCGCTTGGCCAATGACGGGATGGTCGGGCAAAGCGTTGCTGATATTGGCTGCGGTACGGCAGTACTGGCGATGGCGGCTGCGCGGATCTGGCCGAACCCCGTTCTGGCCAGCGACATTGATGAGGTCGCCGTTGACGTGGCCCGCGCGAATGCGGCTGCAAACGGCTTGAGCGATCGGCTGATTTGCGTCGAGGCTGCGGGCTTTGATCACCCTGACTTGGCCGCAAAGGCCCCGTTCGACTTAATCTTTGCCAATATCCTCAAGGGGCCTTTGGTGGCATTGGCCCCTGATATGGCCGCTGCACTGGCACCAAACGGCAAAGCGATTCTATCGGGCATCCTGAACGAACAGGCCGATGACGTTATTAAGGTTTATGCACAATCCGGCATCAATCTGCTGAATAGAGAGGTGATTGGCGACTGGACGACACTTACCGTCGAAAAACAGCCTCAATAAACCGTCATTTTATAACCTATTTCGTGTAAATTTGTGGAAAATGACACGTTTCTGTTGTATTGTTCCCATCGCTGAAGGTGGGGACCTTACGCAATTTGAGGCGATTATGGCCAATAATAACCAGCAATTTAAAAAGCGCGTCGATCAGTTGGATCGTCAGCATAAAGCTTTGGCAAACGGATATTATACAACAATTCGCAATGACGGGCTTATTATCGCGCATCCGCGACGTCGTGATACAGGATTGCCCATCAAATACCTTTTGGTGCTGGCGGTTATGTTTTTCCTGTTCAAGGCACTTGCGCTGTCGGCAGCAGGGGCGGGCACATATCAAAGCCGGGTCAATTCCCTAAGCGACGGAAACTTGGTTGAGCGTGCAGGGGCCTGGCTTTTGCAGATCGATCCGGTGACGCAGGCAGTGTCGAACACAATCGGGCTGGCGCTGCATCACGGTACCGCGCGGCTTTAACTGCCCCGGTGGGATAATTTAAGATTGAGTGCTAGAGAAGCAGGCGCGCGCGTGCTGTGTTGGTGCGCACTGCGGATAATATTGTCTTACCGTTCGCGGTTGAAGGTGGTGTATCAGTTTGGTTGCCGCATCTTATAATGCATAAAATGATGTCTAAACGGAGTCCGATATGGCTATAGCTTTGACGTCTGCGCCAGTCCTCGAAACGGAGCGCCTAATCCTACGAAGCGACCTACCCGAGCTTACCCGATTTATGACGAGTTCGCCGAGGATGCATGCTCAGGGAGAGACGGTCAGCAAAGAACAAGCTTGGTTTGGATTCTTGACTGGGGTTGGTCACTGGCAATGGCACGGGTTTGGATTCTTTACGTTGGTTGAACATGGGCAGAGCCATCCTGTCGGTCGTGTGGGGCTGCTAAAACACTCAAACTGGCCCGAAGTTGAGCTCGCGTGGCATCTTTTTGAAGGGGCCGAGGGCAACGGATACGCAACCGAAGCTGGGCAAGCCGTTCGTAGCTGGGCGTATCAGGCGCATGGATTCAACCAATTGGTAAGCTACATCGATTGCGAAAATCATCGTTCGCAAGCGGTTGCGACACGTCTCGGAGCGAAGACAGATGGCACGCGCGCGGCTCACGAACCAGACGCTGAGGTATGGGTTCACCGATCTGAACCCCTATAAATCAATTTGGGCGCAAACCCGACGCTAGATCCTACCATGTCGGCACCGCCCCGAAGACCATCAACGTAAAATGCGGATACCCCAAAAAATAAGCCACGCTACCATTTGGTAAGCGTGGCTATTTTCTGTCCAGCGGACTACCCTTGGGGCTTGGGTCTGGCATCTCGCGTTAGCGAACGAAGTGGTTCAGCGCGACGTTATCAATATCGCCACGTGTCAGGCCGATATCATCCAGTTCGCGGTCTGTCAGAGAAGACAAAGCGTTGCGTGTTACGCGCGCATCGTTCCAGGCAATTACGCTGGCGATGATGTCACCCAGGTGGGAGAAAGCGCGGTTGACTGTGGAGGCAGTCGCGTAGTTGGTTGTAGGTGTGTAGAACATAGACATTGGAGTCATCCTTGGATTTCAAAAAAGCTGATTGTTGCATCGTTATGCTCGGCAACTAGGCAATTTGAAAACTTGCGACAACTCCCAGAGTTGCATGTGTGACCTGCGTTTTCTGCATGGCAGCATAAATCGCAAAGCTTTAATAAAATATGGTGGATTTGCGACAGGCACAGGTGACGCGTGCGGCGTGCCGAGCGTCGCTTTTGCGCATTTTTCACCGCAAGCTTGGTCAATTGTGGCGTTTTCAGGGCGGTTCGGAAAAGTCTTGGTGGATGTTCGTGTTTTGTGCTAGTTCTCAAAATAAGTAAAAACTGAGGTAAATAAGCACATGATACGGGTAATTGGCATTGATCCGGGGCTGCGCAACATGGGGTGGGGGGTCATTGATGTCGCCGGCAGCCGGATCAGCCATGTCGCAAATGGCGTTTGTGTGTCCGAGGGCCCTGATCTTGGGTCGCGTCTATTGTCGCTGCATGCCCAGCTTACCAGAATAATGGTTACCTACCGGCCGCAAACCGCCGCCGTTGAGCAGACATTCGTCAACAAAGACGGTGCAGGCACGCTTAAACTGGGCCAAGCGCGGGGCATCGCGATGTTAGTCCCTGCCCAAGCGGGGCTAACAGTCGGGGAATACGCCCCCAATACCGTTAAAAAGACAGTTGTGGGTGTGGGCCATGCAGATAAGGGGCAGGTGATGCATATGGTGCGTATGCAACTGCCGGGCATTGAAATCGCAGGCCCGGATGCAGCTGATGCTCTGGCGATTGCGATCTGTCACGCCCATCACGGCGGGGCCAGCACGCTGGCGCAAGCCGTGGCGAGGGCAAGCGCATGATTGGCAAGATAACAGGCCGCATCGATTACCGCGCCCCCGATCACGTGCTGATCGATGTGCGCGGCGTAGGATATCTGGTCTATTGCTCTGACCGCACATTGGCCGCGCTTCCCGGAGTGGGAGAGGCAGTTGCCTTGTTCACCGATCTGGTTGTGCGCGAAGACCTGATGCAATTGTTCGGTTTCCAGACCCTTGTGGAAAAGGAATGGCACCGGTTGCTGACCTCTGTTCAAGGTGTCGGGGCCAAAGCTTCATTGGCGATCTTGGGGGCACTTGGCCCTGACGGTGTAAGCCGCGCCATTGCATTGGGGGATTGGAATGCTGTCAAAGCGGCCAAAGGTGTCGGCCCGAAAATAGCACAGCGCGTGGTTCTGGACCTCAAGGACAAAGCACCGGGCGTCATGGCAATGACAGGCACGCTGGCAGAAGCCCATGGAGAGGTTGAAGCCGCACAAGTGATCGAGCCTACCGCGCCGAGAAGCAGACCCAAACCATCAGCGAACCAATCCGCGCAGTCCGAGGCGCTGTCGGCGCTTGGCAATCTGGGATACGGCCCCGGCGATGCCGCAGGTGCGGTGGCGCAAGCCGCCGGTGAAAACCCTGAGGCGGAAACTCCGGCATTGATCCGCGCGGCGTTGAAACTTCTTGCGCCCAAAGGGTAGAGTGGGGCCATTGGCACCAGACCGACCCAAAGTTTTGGAAATTGAATGATCGATAGCGACCCCACCTTGCGGCCCGACCCGCTGCCAGAGGATTTTGACCGTGCGCTGCGACCGCAGATGCTGGACGAATTCGTGGGCCAAGCCGAGGCGCGATCGAACCTTAAGGTATTCATCCAATCCGCTAAACAACGCGAAGAGGCGATGGACCACACGTTGTTTCATGGCCCCCCCGGTTTGGGCAAGACGACGCTGGCGCAGATTATGGCCCGCGAATTGGGCGTCGGGTTTCGCATGACCTCTGGGCCGGTACTGGCCAAGGCTGGCGATCTGGCTGCGATCCTGACCAACCTTGAAGCCCGCGATGTGTTGTTTATTGACGAAATCCACCGTCTGAACCCCGCCGTGGAAGAGGTGCTCTATCCCGCGCTTGAGGATTTCGAGCTGGATTTGGTGATTGGTGAGGGCCCTGCCGCGCGCACCGTGCGGATTGAATTGCAGCCCTTTACGCTGGTGGGGGCCACGACGCGCATGGGTCTGCTGACCACGCCGCTGCGCGACCGCTTTGGTATTCCGACGCGGCTTGAGTTCTATACCGAGGACGAACTGTTCATTATCGTGGACCGTAATGCCCGCAAGCTGGGGGCACCCGCAGATGAGGGGGGCGCGCGCGAGATCGCAAAACGCGCCCGTGGCACGCCGCGGATTGCAGGGCGTTTGTTGCGACGAGTGGTGGATTTTGCGGTGGTCGAAGGCAACGGGCGGGTGACGCGGGAATTGGCCGACATGGCGCTGACGCGGCTCGGCGTGGACCGGCTGGGGTTGGACAGTGCCGACCGCCGGTATCTGCGTCTCATCGCCGAGAATTACCAAGGCGGACCGGTTGGCATTGAAACGATGTCAGCCGCCCTATCAGAATCACGCGATGCGCTGGAAGAGGTGATCGAGCCGTTTTTGCTGCAGCAGGGTTTGATTCAACGTACGCCGCGCGGGCGGATGCTGGCGCAAAAGGCTTGGACCCATTTGGGGATGGCACCGCCAAAACCACGCGCAGACCTGTTTGGCTGACGTAGCGCAGCCTTCGGCGAGGATTTTAGACCATTTGGAAGACCTGATGACACCACAAGATATCGAGAAACTGTTCACACGCGACAGCGGCGACTTTGCGTTTGCACGTTGGGGGCGGCCTGTGTCCCCGGTTGTGTTCGGGGTGGATGATGCGACGTTGTCGGTCATCAAGGGTGCGCTTGAGGCGGTTTGCGTGCTGTCCGGCCACAAGATTGCCGAGACGGACCCGGAATTGGGCAGCAACCTGATGATGTTCTTTTTCAAGGAATGGGACGAGTTGCCCGAGGTGCCCGGCCTGGACCGGCTGGTGCCGGATTTGACGCCTTTGGTCGAGAAATTGAAGGCCGTGGATGCCAACCAGTACCGCTTGTTCCGATTTGATGAGGATGGCGCGATCAAGGCGTGCTTTGTATTCTTGCGCATGGATACGCATCTAAGCGCGGTCCCCGCACAAACCTTGGCGCTGAGCCAGATTGTGCAGTCGTTTTTGCTTTGGTCCGAGGCGGCATTCAAAGACCAGTCGCCCTTGGCTGTGGCGGAGGGCACAACGATCTTGCGGCCTGATGTTGCCGAACTTTTGCGGGCGGCTTATGATCCTGTGTTGCCATCTGTTGCGCAGGATGCATCCCATGCACTGCGTCTTTTCGCGAGGTTAAACAAACCCCAATGACCCATATTCTGCCCATTCGCGTTTACTATGAAGATACCGATATGGCGGGGATCGTATATTACGCGAATTATCTGCGGTATATTGAACGCGGGCGCAGCGATTGGGTGCGCGAGATTGGGATCGACCAGCTTGAGATGAAAGCGGACGGCGTGGTTTTTGCCGTGCGCAGGGTCGAGGCAGACTATATTGCGCCTGCGGTTTTCGACGATCTGCTTGAGGTGCGCACATGGGCGACGTCCATCGGGCCTGCGCGTATGGAAATGGCCCAAGAGGTATGGCGCGACGAGACGTTGCTGTTTCGTGCCGCCGTCACGATCGTCTGCATCGCCGCGAGCGGGAAACCATGCAGATTGCCAGCGAAACTCCGCTCACTGCCGCTGTGACGCGCGGATTGACGCCATAATCCTAGCAATCGACATTGCACTCGGCTAAGCTTGTGCCAAATAGCGCCTTGGAAAACAGGGCCGTTGAGGCAGAACAGCCCCGAAAGGGGCCCTTAATAAAGAGCAGAACCGATGGAAGCAGAAACGCTGGCGGCGGCGAGCGAGATTGATTTCTCGCTCTTGGGGTTATTCCTGCGCGCGACATTCACCGTGAAATTAGTCATGATCAGTTTGCTGGTCGCATCTTTCTGGTCGTGGTCAATCATCGTTCAGAAAATCATGCAGTACCGCAGGTTCAGGGCCGAGGCCGATGCCTTTGATCGGGCGTTCTGGTCGGGCGAGCCTTTGGATGGATTGTACGACACAATCGGGCCTGATCCTGACGGCGCCGCAGAAAAGATTTTTGCCGCAGGGATGACGGAATGGCGCAGGTCTCACCGTGATGATGGCGACCTGATCCCCGGTGCCACGGCGCGCATTGATCGGTCGATGGATGTGGCAATCGCCAAGGAAGCCGAAAAGCTGCAAAAGGGGTTGCCTGTGTTGGCGACCGTCGGATCGACGGCACCGTTTGTCGGGCTGTTCGGTACGGTTTTCGGTATCATGAATTCGTTTATCGAAATCGCATCGCAGCAGAACACCAGCCTTGTAGTTGTGGCCCCCGGTATCGCCGAGGCGCTTTTGGCGACGGGTATCGGCCTGCTGGCAGCTATTCCTGCGGTTATTTTCTATAACAAACTGAGCTCGGATTCAGATCGTATCCTTGGTGGCTACGAAGCATTTGCCGATGAATTCGCAACCATTCTAAGCCGTCAGTTGGATAGCTGACCGATGGGCGCTGGTATCGCAAAAAAATCGGGCGGCGGCGGGCGCGGGCGGCGTCGTGGTCGCGCGCAACCGATGGCCGAGATCAACATCACGCCCTTTGTGGACGTTATGCTGGTGCTGTTGATCATCTTTATGGTCGCGGCACCGTTGTTGACGGTGGGTGTTCCGGTTGAACTGCCGAAAACCGCGGCAACGGCGTTGCCCTCGGATCAAGAGGAACCTTTGACCATCACGCTTTTGGCGGACGGGTCGGTGCAAATTCAAAAGACGCCAACAGAACGCGATGACCTGATTGCCAAGCTGCGTGCGATTGCGACAGAGCGGGCAAGCGACCGGGTCTTTTTGCGCGCGGACGGTGCCGTGTCCTATGCCATGGTCATGGAAGTGATGGGGGCCCTGAACGCGGGCGGTTTTTCGAACATTGGTTTGGTGACTGAAACGGGTGGCCCAAAGCTGGACGGCACAGGGACGTCGGGCGGTTAACCATGCACAAGGGGCATTACATTTCTGGTGCGGGGCATGTCGGGCTGATTGCCTTTTTGCTTTTTGGCGGCCTTTTCAGGCCGAACCCAGAACCATTTGAGATGCAAGAAGTGTCGGTGCTGTCTGCAGCCGAGTTTGATGCCATTGTTGCGGCGTCGCAATCGACTGAGGAGCAGACCGAGGTTGAGCAACCCGAAACACCACAAGCGCCCGCCGAGACGCCTGAGGCCGCACAGAAACCTGAACCTGAAATTCAACAACCGACACCGATTGAGCCTGAGGCACCACAGCCTGAGCCTGAAGTTGTAGAACCGACACCGCCGCCACCTGCGGCTGAGGTCAGCGAAACCGCGCCAGAACGGCCCGAACCCCCGGCCGAGGTTGCCGTGCTGGCCCCCGAGGTCGCACCCGTTGCGGTGCCGCGTCCAGTGGACCGTGTCGCGCCCGAAGCGGTTGAACAGCCAGACCCCGAGGCACGCCCCGACGTGGTTGAGCAAGAGGCCGCAACGCCTGATGCACCTGCCGAGAAAGTCGTGGAAGAGGCGCAAGAAGCAACCGCTCCGGAAGAGGCAACAACCGAGATTGTCACCGAGGCTGCCGAGGCCCCGAAAGCGGCACCCAATCAATCTGCCCGCCCCCCTGCGCGCCGGCCAAAACCGCCTGCGCCGCAGGTGGCAGAAACCGTAGAAACACCCAAACCGGCGCAGCCCGCCGTGGATAAAGATGCCGTTGCAGCGGCCTTGGCCGAGGCTTTGGGCGGCGAAGATAAGCCAGCAACACCCGCGCCTGCATCGCCAGCTGCTGCGCCTTCCGGCCCACCGTTGTCTAACGGCGAAAAGGAATCGCTGCGCTTGGCGGTTTCGGCCTGTTGGAACGTTGGGTCGCTATCGTCTGAGGCATTGCGTACAACTGTCATCGTCAGTGTTCAAATGAACCAAGATGGCACGCCGCAGACAAATAGCATTGCTATGACAGGCAGTTCTGGCGGCTCACCGGCTGCCGCAGGGCAGGCGTTCGAGGCGGCCAGACGGGCAATTATCCGCTGCGGATCGCGTGGATATCAGCTTCCTGTAGATAAATTTGGCCAATGGCAGAATATTGAGATGACATTTAATCCTGAAAGGATGCGCATCAAATGATTTTACGAGTATTGAGCATGTGTCTGGCGCTGATCTGTGCCGTCGCAGGGACCGCTCAGGCCCAGCAAGGCCCCTTGCGGATCGAAATCACCGAAGGCGTTATTGAACCTTTGCCCTTTGCCGTCCCGACCTTTCAACCCGAGAGCGGCGATGCAGGGCAGATGGCAGTCGATCTGGCGCGCGTCGTTTCCGAAGATCTGGTCGGGTCCGGGTTGTTCCGTGAAATCCCGGCGAGCGCCTTTATCTCAACGGTCAGCGATTTTAACGCGCCGGTGCAATACGCCGACTGGAAAGCCATCAACGCCCAAGCCCTGATCACCGGTGCCGTCAGCGTGTCGGGGAACACGTTGAACGTAAAGTTCCGCCTGTACGATGTGTATTCTGGTGCCGAGCTTGGATCGGGCTTGCAGTTTTCGGGCACGATCGATGGCTGGCGTCGCATGGCGCATAAGGTTGCCGATGCCGTTTATTCGCGGATCACTGGAGAGGGCGGGTATTTCGACAGTCGCGTTGTTTACGTGTCCGAAACAGGCCCCAAAGAGGAACGCAAAAAGCGCCTGGCCGTCATGGATTATGACGGTGCCAACGTGCGCTACCTGACCGACAGCGCGGCGATCGTTTTGGCCCCACGCTTTTCGCCCTCGGGTGACCGTATTCTTTATACCAGCTACGAAAGCGGCTTTCCCCGCATCTATGTTCTGGACATCGGATCGGTTCAACGCCGCGTTCTGGAAAGCGCTGATGGCACGATGAGCTTTGCGCCGCGCTTCTCTCCTTCGGGGAACACGGTTGTGTATTCCCTGTCCCAAGGTGGGAATACCGATATCTACTCGATGGACATCGGCAGTGGGCAATCTGTCCGTCTGACAAACACGCCAGCGATCGAAACCGCACCAAGCTATTCGCCCGACGGCAGCAAGATCGTGTTTGAAAGCGACCGGTCAGGCAGTCCCCAGCTCTATGTCATGCCCGCAAGCGGCGGTGAGGCGCAGCGTATCTCGTTCGGCGAGGGCCGCTATGGCACGCCAGTCTGGTCGCCGCGTGGTGATCTGGTCGCGTTCACAAAACAGAACAAAGGCCGCTTTCACATTGGTGTGATGCGTTTGGATGGATCCGAGGAACGCTTGCTTACAGCGTCGTTCCTGGATGAAGGCCCGACGTGGGCCCCCAACGGCCGCGTGATCATGTTTGCGCGTGAAACCCAAGGGACCGGGGGATCATCTTCGTTGTATTCCGTCGATATCTCGGGCCGGAACCTGAAACCCGTGCGGACCCAAGAAGGCGGGTCTGACCCGTCGTGGTCGCCGCTCCAGCAATAACCCTTGGTGATTCCCAACGCCAAGGCGCTGTGCTAACACAAACGAAACTAGATTAACGCCAACTTTACAGAGGCAGACCCCATGAACCGTATTCTGACCAGCTCTCTTTTGATCGCCGCGCTCGCCGTGTCGGCGTGTACGAACCCGAACCGCTTTGGCGGGGATAACATGAATGGCGCGGGCGGTCTGACCGGCGCAAATGGCGGGATTATCCCCGGCAGCGCAAATGATCCCGCTTCGACGGCGTATTTCCAGCAGTCCATCGGCGACCGCGTGTTGTTCAACGTTGATCAATCTACATTGACACCCGAGGGTCAGGCGACTTTGGACGGTCAGGCCAACTGGCTGAATCAGAACACTGATTATCAGGCGATCATCGAAGGTCACGCGGACGAGCAAGGCACACGTGAATACAACGTGGCCCTTGGTGCACGTCGGGCGAACGCTGCACGTGAATATCTGGTGTCCCGCGGCATTTCCGGCAACCGTCTGCGTACCCTCAGCTATGGCAAGGAACGCCCGATCGAAGTGTGTTCGCAAGAAGCATGCTATGCCAAAAACCGCCGTGCTGTCACAGTACTGGCCGGTGGCCTGTCGAGCTAAACTGGAACGAAACGGTTAGGATGATCACAATGCGGTTTGTTATGATGGTGGTGCTGGGGCTGGCTTTTGGGCCGGTCGCAGTACAGGCGCAGGACGCGCAAACCTTGGCGGATGTGCGTCAGGAACTGACCATTCTAAATGTCGAAGTACAAAAACTGCGGCGCGAACTTTCCACCACCGGCGGGGCGTCTTTGAACCTGACCGGTGGTTCCGTGCTGGACCGTATGAACGCGATGGAAAGCGAACTGCAACGGCTGACATCCAAAACCGAAGAGCTTGAGAACAAGATCAACCGCGTTGTGGCTGACGGAACAAACCGGATTGGCGATCTCGAATTCCGTCTGGTCGAACTTGAAGGCGGCGATGTGGGGGCCATTGGTCAAACATCGACCCTTGGCGGTGGCGAAGCACCTGTGACCAATGTGCCCGCACCCGCGCCGGCACCCACCAACACTGCCGAACTTGCCGTTGGCGAAGCTGATGATTTTGAGCGGGCGAAGGCGGCGCTCGCAGCCGGTGACTTTCGCGCCGCCGCTGACCAGTTTGCGACCTTTAATCAGACCTACCCAGGTGGCCCGTTAGGCCCCGAAGCCGATTTGCGCCGGGGCGAGGCCCTCACCGGGCTAAGCGATACACGCGAAGCTGCGCGCGCCTATCTGGCCAGCTTTAGCGCGGATCCGGTCGGTGCGACGGCCCCCGAAGCTTTGTATCACTTGGGCAAATCTCTTGGTGCGCTTGATCAGGTTCAAGAAGCATGTGTGACGCTGGGCGAGGTCGCAACGCGCTTTCCGACCAGCCCATTCGTGCCGCAAGCGGCAAGCGAGCGTGCTGCGCTGAATTGCCAGTGATCCGATGACCGTTGATCTGGCGCGGCTGATTGCTGACCAGTTTTTACCTGATCCCCCCCGCGCCATCGGCGTCGCCGTTTCCGGCGGCAGCGATTCACTGGCATTACTGCATCTTTTGCACCGCTTTGCGCAGGATCATGGGACCAAAATTTCCGTTGCGACGGTCAATCACGGTCTGCGCCCTGAAGCCGCCGATGAGGCGGCCATGGTTGCCGCGATCTGCGCGCGGCTTGGGCTAAGCCATCACACCCTTGATTGGAAAGACTGGGATCGTAGCGGAAATTTGCAGGGCGAGGCCCGAAAAGCCCGATATGGTCTGTTGGCGCACTGGGGGCGTCAGCTGGGTGTGGACTGCATCGCCCTTGGGCACACGATGGACGATCAGGCCGAAACGTTTCTCATGCGTGTGGGGCGTCGTGCGGGCGTCGATGGGCTGGCGGCGATGCCGCACCGTTTTGAACGCGAAGGCATGCATTGGGTCAGACCGCTTTTACAGGCCCGCAGGCTGGATTTGCGGGATTACCTGAGGGCGCAGAACGTTGATTGGGTGGATGACCCCAGCAATGATGACGACCGGTTTGACCGTGTCCGCACCCGCAAGGCGCTGTCGATTCTATCGGAATTGGGAATTGACGCAGACGCCATCAGCGACGTCTCGCAAAATCTGTGGGCCGCAAAAGACGCGCTCCAGCACCAAATGCTGACAATTTCCCGCGAAATTGTGACAGTGCGGGCTGGTGCCGTCGCAATTGATGAAAAAGCGCTGGCAGCCCAACATCCTGAGCTGCGCCGCCGCCTTATTGTACATGCGCTCAAATGGGTGAACGGGGCCTATTACGCGCCCCGCAGCAGCGCGGTGATGTCTGTGTTAGACACATTGGAGCACGCCCCCTCGGCGACTTTGCAGGGGTGCGAGTTAAGGCGGAAAGGTAAAAAACTATGGATTTTCAGAGAGTTAAATGCTGTCTCCGACGTTAAGGCGAAAGTAGGGGACCTGTGGGATAACCGATGGCATCTAACGCCGCCCGCTGGCGAAATTGGGCCTACAGACCCCCTAACCCTTTGCGCGCTTGGGGCTGAAGGGTTAAACTGCTGCCCAGATTGGCGTGCTTTGGGCATTCCGCGTGCTGCGCTTTTATCGACACCGGCGGTATGGAATGGCACGCGCTTGATTGCCGCACCCCTTGCTGGTTGGCCGCAAAACTGGCAAGCACGGCTTAATCGCGGTGAAGATACCTTTTTTGCCGCACACATAACGCATTGAACATGTGCCCAGCGTCTCTATCTTATAGACAACGGGCACATCGTCTTGATGTCGTCCCCCGGATTTAGGAGAGTTTCCTTGGGTAATATGCGTAATCTCGCCTTTTGGGTCGTTTTAATGTTGTTGGTGTTGGCGTTGTTCAACCTGTTCAGCGGATCAACCGGTGGCCTGCAAAGTCGCGAAATCAGCTATTCCGAATTTGTAACAGCAGTCGAGGCGGGCGATGTCCGCAACGTCACGCTGGATGGCGAACAGGTTCGCTTCCGTCGTGCTGATGGCTCTGACTATGTCACGATCATGCCACAAGACGCCGAAGTCACATCATTGCTGATGGCAAACGATGTGCCTGTGCGCGCAGAGCCGCAGCAGCAATCTGGTTTCCAGACATTCCTGATGTCGCTGTTGCCAATCCTGTTGTTGATCGGTGTGTGGATTTATTTCATGAACCGCATGCAGGGCGGCGGCAAAGGCGGTGCCATGGGCTTTGGTAAGTCCAAGGCCAAGATGCTGACCGAAAAGCATGGCCGCGTGACCTTTGATGACGTTGCAGGCATCGACGAGGCCAAAGAAGAACTGGAAGAGATCGTTGAATTCTTGCGCAACCCGCAAAAGTTTAGCCGTCTTGGCGGTAAAATCCCCAAAGGCGCGTTGCTTGAGGGCCCTCCCGGTACTGGTAAAACACTGCTGGCGCGTGCAATCGCGGGCGAAGCAGGCGTGCCGTTCTTCACCATCTCGGGTTCTGACTTTGTTGAGATGTTCGTTGGTGTTGGTGCATCGCGTGTCCGTGACATGTTCGAGCAAGCCAAAAAGAATGCGCCATGTATCGTGTTCATCGACGAAATCGATGCCGTGGGCCGCTCGCGTGGTGCCGGCTATGGTGGTGGCAACGACGAACGTGAACAGACGTTGAACCAATTGCTGGTCGAGATGGACGGTTTTGAGGCAAACGAAGGTGTGATCATCATCGCGGCTACCAACCGTAAAGACGTGTTGGACCCTGCGTTGCTGCGTCCGGGTCGTTTTGACCGTCAGGTAAGTGTTGGCAATCCCGACATCAAAGGCCGCGAGAAAATCCTTGGCGTGCATGCACGCAAGACACCGCTGGGCCCTGATGTTGATCTGCGGATCATTGCACGCGGGACACCCGGTTTTTCCGGTGCCGATCTGGCGAACCTCGTGAACGAGGCGGCGTTGACCGCTGCACGTGTCGGGCGTCGTTTCGTGGCGATGATGGATTTCGAATCTGCCAAGGACAAAATCATGATGGGTGCCGAACGGCGTTCGATGGTGCTGACCCAAGACCAGAAAGAAAAAACCGCCTACCACGAAGCGGGCCACGCCATCGTCGGCATGAAGCTGGACAAATGTGACCCCGTTTATAAGGCCACAATCATCCCGCGCGGTGGTGCCTTGGGCATGGTGATGAGCCTGCCTGAAATGGACAAGTTGCAAATGTTCAAAGACGAAGCCGAACAAAAGATCGCCATGACTATGGCGGGCAAAGCGGCTGAAATCTTTAAATACGGCCCTGATAGCGTGTCTTCCGGCCCGATGGGCGACATCATGCAAGCCAGCCAACTGGCGCGCGGTATGGTGATGCGCATGGGCATGTCGGACAAGGTTGGGAACATCGACTATTCCGAAGCGGCTGCCGGGTATCAGGCCAATGGCGGGGCAGGTGGCTTTAGCGTCTCTGCCGCGACCAAGGAACTGATCGAGAGCGAAGTGAAAGCGATCATCGATACTGGCTATGACCGTGCGTTCAAGATGATTTCGGACCACGACGAAGAATTCGAGCGTCTGGCCCAAGGCCTGCTTGAGTATGAAACCCTCACCGGTGAAGAGATCAAGCGCGTCATGGAAGGCAAGCCACCGCAGGACCCTGACGGGGAAGACACCAGCGGCATGGATAAGCCCAGCGTGACGTCGATCCCCAAGGCCAAAGGCAAAAAATCACCGCCCTCTGGTGGTCTTGAGCCTGAGCCAACGGCCTGATCAGCATTGTTGATGGAGCCATCAAAATAAATCACAAGGCCCTGCACCAGCGGGGCCTTTTCTTTTGTGGCAGCACCGCGCAATCTGACGGCAAGTGTTTGTTAAAGGATCGCCAAGATGCCCACCCTAAAGAAGACCGATTTTGTTGCCACCATTACGTGGCTTGGGGTGGTGCCTAAACTTGCCAAAGGTATCCGTGCAGAACCCCGCGATGAGGTCTTTGCCAGCTATGCAGGGTTTGAGGAAGACGTGCATGCCGGGCTGACCCGTCCGTCTTGCGTGCGCGTAACCAACCTTTATCCCAAAGGGACCGAGATCGCTAATGTGCGCCAGCTGTCGATCCTCTCAGCCGAGGAAATGGCCCAAACCGCAGCGGCTATGGGTCTTGAGACATTGCACCCCGAACATTTGGGCGTCTCGATTGTGATCGAAGGTATCCCTGATTTCACCCATGTTCCGCCCAGTGCGCGGCTTCAGGCTGCTTCGGGTGCGACGATCACAATCGATATGGAAAACCGGCCCTGCGTGTTGCCCGGACGCGAGATTGAACAAGACAGCCCCGGCCATGGCCCCAAGTTCAAAGCCGCAGCCACCGGTCGCCGCGGCGTTACAGGGTGGGTCGAACGGGAAGGGGTGCTGAAAGTCGGGGACAGCCTGCATTTGTTCATTCCGGATCAGCCGGCCTGGAATCATGGCTAACGCCCCTGATTGCCGATAATCGTGAAAATTAAATACAAAATGACATGCATGAAAGCATGACCGCCGCATCAAGCGGTGGAAATGTCGGAAATGCGCCCTCTGCATGTGGTCTTGGCCGGGTATGCAGGGCAAAATACAAGCACTGCGATAGGGAGATCACAGAATGGCTTTTAAGACCGATATTCAGATAGCACGGGAAGCGTCGAAACGACCCATTCAGGAAATCGGCCAAAAACTGGGGATAAGCAGTGATGATCTGCTGCCCTATGGCCACGACAAAGCCAAGGTTTCCCAGTCTTTCATCAACTCGGTCCAGGACCGCACCGATGGCAAGCTGATCCTTGTGACCGCGATCAACCCGACACCTGCGGGCGAAGGCAAGACAACCACCACCGTTGGCTTGGGCGATGGCCTGAACCGCATCGGCAAGAACGCCGCCGTGTGTATCCGCGAGGCGTCGCTGGGCCCGAACTTTGGCATGAAGGGCGGGGCTGCGGGGGGCGGCTATGCGCAGATCGTGCCAATGGAAGAAATGAACCTGCACTTTACTGGTGACTTTCACGCCATCACCTCGGCGCATAACCTGCTGAGCGCGATGATCGACAACCACATCTACTGGGGCAACGCGCTTGAGATCGATCTGCGCCGTGTTGTGTGGCGCCGTGTCGTTGACATGAACGACCGTGCGCTGCGCCAGATCACGGCGTCATTGGGCGGCATATCGAACGGTTTCCCACGCGAAGCCGGTTTTGACATCACCGTCGCGTCCGAGGTTATGGCGATCTTGTGTCTGGCCAAGGACCTAGGCGATCTGCAAAAGCGCCTTGGCGATATGATCGTCGCCTACACCCGCGAGCGCAAACCGATCTATGCCCGCGACATCAAGGCAGACGGCGCGATGACCGTGCTGTTGAAAGACGCGATGCAGCCGAACCTTGTTCAGACGCTCGAGAATAACCCCGCCTTTGTCCACGGTGGCCCGTTTGCCAATATCGCGCATGGCTGTAACTCGGTCATTGCGACAACGACGGCGCTAAAGCTGGCGGATTATGTGGTGACCGAAGCGGGCTTTGGTGCTGATCTGGGTGCCGAAAAATTCCTGAACATCAAGTGCCGCAAGGCCGGTCTGGCACCGTCTTGTGTGGTCGTCGTGGCAACCGTGCGCGCAATGAAGATGAACGGTGGCGTCGCCAAGGCTGATCTGGGGGCCGAGAATGTCGCGGCCGTGCAGGCCGGGTGCCCGAACCTTGGTCGCCATATTGAGAACCTGAAATCCTTTGGTGTGCCGGTGGTCGTCGCAATCAACCACTTTGTGACCGACACCGATGCCGAAGTGCAGGCGGTCAAGGATTATGTCGCCAGCCAGGGATCCGAAGCGGTCTTGTCACGGCACTGGGAGCTGGGCAGCGAAGGGTCTGCCGATCTGGCAACCAAGGTTGTCGAAGTGATCGAAAAGGGTGAGGCGAATTTTGCGCCGATTTATCCGGATGAGATGAGCCTTGCCGACAAGATCAACACCATCGCGACCAAAATCTACCGCGCGGATGCAGCGGTGATGGATCAGAAAATCCTGAACCAGCTGAAGGATTGGGAAGATCAGGGATATGGCGATCTGCCGGTCTGTATGGCCAAAACGCAGTATAGCTTTACCACCGACCCTGAACGTCGCGGCGCGCCAACCGGCTTTAACATCCCTGTCCGCGAGGTACGTTTGTCCGCGGGTGCAGGGTTCGTTGTGGCGATCTGCGGTGAGATCATGACCATGCCGGGGCTGCCACGGGTACCATCGGCCGAAAATATTCGCCTGAATGATAATGGCGATGTTGAAGGTCTGTTCTAAGGGCGTATGAAAAGGGCGCGGGGGAATACCCCCGCGCCCTTTCCTGCCTCTGGCAGGGATATTTAAGAGCCAGAGAAAATGAAGGACGGTTTCCATGACAGCGACGATCATTGACGGCAAGGAATTTGCAGCCCGCGTGCGGGGGCAGGTGGCTACACATGTGGCCCGGCTGAAAGCAGATCATGGGATCACGCCGGGGCTGGCGGTTGTTTTGGTGGGCTCTGATCCGGCGTCCGAGGTATATGTACGATCAAAGGGCAAGATGACCGTCGAGGTCGGGATGAAGTCGGTCGAGCACCGGTTGGATGCCGAGACCACCGAGGCTGATTTGCTGGCGTTGATTGCCGATTTGAATGCTGATCCGGAAATCCATGGGATTTTGGTGCAACTGCCGTTGCCCAAGCATCTGAACGAAGATCTGGTGATCAACGCGATTGATCCCGCCAAGGATGTGGACGGGTTTCATATCTCGAACGTGGGGTTGTTGGGGACTGGGCAAAAATCGATGGTTCCCTGTACGCCGCTGGGATGTTTGATGATGCTGCGCGACCATCATGGCAGTCTGTCTGGCATGGATGCCGTCATTATCGGGCGCAGCAATATTGTAGGCAAACCGATGGCGCAGCTTTTACTGAATGACAGTTGCACCGTGACGATTGCCCATTCGCGCACCAAAGATTTAGCGGATGTCGTGAGCCGTGCGGATATCGTTGTAGCAGCAGTGGGTCGCCCGGAGATGGTTCCCGGTGATTGGATCAAGCCCGGCGCGACCATAATCGACGTGGGTATCAACCGCCTCGACGCGCCGGAAAAAGGCGAAGGCAAAACACGTTTGGTGGGCGATGTGGATTTTGCCAGCTGCGTCGAAGTTGCGGGCGCGATCACGCCGGTGCCCGGTGGCGTTGGCCCGATGACGATTGCGTGCTTGTTGGCCAACACCGTCACCGCTTGCTGCCGCGCCAATGGTTTGCCCGAGCCTGAGGGGCTGACTGCTTAGCCGCCAGCCACCACCTGATACATGATACGCCCGGGCAGAAATGTGAATGCGCCGGCCCCGACAAGTGCGCCCAAGGATAGCAGCTTCATGCCGCGGGCATGTGCGCGGATGTTCTTGGTTCTGGCAGCGCGGATATTTATCACAAGCTGAAACAGCACGAAGGCCGACAGGATATGGATCGGGCCAAAGGGGCCGACCATTCTGATCTCGTGGATGCCAAAGCTGCTCAATGCTACGATTGCCATGAGGGTGACCCAAGACCATCCCATCCATCGGTGGGCAGTTGACCCGCGCGGAAGGGTGAAGATGGCGATGGTCAGCACGACCGCAGCAATGGCCAGAAACGCGTGGATCTGGATTGCCAGGCTGGCGTTCAAAAGGGGGGACAGGGACATTGGGAAACTCCGTTGTGTTCACTGGCCTTTGCGTGCCAGACTTGGCGTGCCGAGCCCAAGCGGGGTTTCGCGAACGGCACCGGGGCTTCGTGAATTGCAGGTTGGGTTTGAGAATGTCATCGACGCTTCGTGAACGAAAAGGGCAACTGGTTTGGCTGGGCGTTTGGGCTTTGGCAACTGTGCTCAGCACCGTTGCGGGGCCGTTTGGCACCCATGATGCTTTGGCACCTGGGCTCAGGTTGGTCTATTGGGCCGGCATTATTGCGCTGTCCGTGTGCGGATCGGCATTGGTCATTGGCTTGGCGAGGGGCGCACCTGTTTGGAAAAGCGCCGTGTTCTGGGGCGGATTTGTTCTAGTCCTCTCGGCGCTTATTCACGTCTTGAACAACTGGGTGTTTCCGCAATGGGCGGGTGCAGGCCAGTTGCTATATCTGGGTGTGATTATTGCGGTAACGGTGCTGGTGGTGCATGGCGCACTGGCATTGGCGCGCTATGTATTCGTGCCCCCGTTTGAGGGAACCCCTCAAGACCCGGAGGCAGCTTTTCTACGCCATCTCCCGCTGGACCGACGGGGGCCGCTGGTCAGGGTCGAGGCGCAGGATCACTATTTGAACGTGGTGACACAGAACGGCAGCGCTCTTGTGCTGCTTCGTCTTCAGGATGCTGTCGCCGCGCTGCGAGCTGCGGATGGATTACAGGTTCATCGGTCACATTGGGTTGCTAGAAATGCGGTCGTGCATCACCGCCGCATACAAGGGCGGGACTTTCTGGTTCTCGTTTCGGGGGATGAAATCCCTGTCAGTCGCAGCTTTCGACCCGCAGTGTTAGAGGCCGGATTAATCTAGGTTGGCACAGGCACCATCGTGCCCTGCAATATCGCGATCAGTTTCTCTTGGCCGTTCTCGACGGCGAACACTTCTGATGTGACGACACACAGCCGTTTGCCGGGTTTAACCAGCTTGCCGATCGCGATCAGCTTTTCGCCACGCGCCGGTGCGATCAGGTTTATCTTGATCTCGGCGGTGACAACTTCCATGTCGAGCGGCAGACTGGTCAAGGCAGCATAGCCCGCCGCGCTATCACCGATGGAAAACGTAAGACCCGCATGGCCGAACCCTTGCTGTTGAAGCGCGCATGTTAAAATGGGGGCTTCGATTTTGACAATGCCATGGGATACATCAGACAGCCTGGCCCCCAAGGTCGCCATCATGGATTGTGCATCAAAACTGGTATGAATTCGGGCTCTTGTCGCGTCGTCCATGGAATGCTCCTTTGGCCACAAGCTGGCATATTCTGAAGAACATGCAAACGGCTATCGCGGCATCGGTACCGCGGTGGGATGCGCCCCTGTGAGAACGGCACAGGCCTGTGATGACATAAGCGACCGGATCGGCTCCGAGCTCGTCCTCAGCCCACCCGTATAGGTGCCGTAGGCGGGCAGGATAAGGCGGGCGCTGTCATAAACGAACGCGGGCCTTGAGATGTTTCGCCCCTTCAGGTTTAGCGTCGCTTTGGGATGATAATGCCCCGAAATCTCGCCCTGCGCGCCGGGCGTCGCGATGTGCCGAAAAGACAGCGCGCCAAGTTGCAACTCGCTCAGATGCTCCCCCCCAAGCTCTACGGGCCCCGGGTCGTGGTTGCCCTCAATCCAGATCCATTTTCTCCCGGCCTGTAGCTTGGCGATCCAGTCACGTTCGTCTGCAGGCAAAGCATCCGCCGCGTCTAAATCATCAAAACTATCGCCCAACGCGACAACGGTCTGCGGGTTACAGCGTTCCAGATCATGAGCCAGTTTGGTCAATGTATCGCGCGTCTCGTATGGGGGGAATGCGGTGCCGCCACGGCGCGCGATGCGCTCGGACTTCCCCAAATGCAGATCGGAAATACATAGCACGCGGTGTTCGGCCCACCAAAGCGCGCCAGAGCCAATCGCCGTTAACCGCGCGCCGGAAAGGGAAAAATCATAACCTGGGTTCATGCTTCGTTCATGGTGTATAGATGCGCCAACTGCAAGAGGGCCGCCAGCGTTGTCATTGGCCGTGATGGTGCCGCTATGAGTATTTTAAAAAGGGTGAAGCCGAAGGCGTTTACGCAAGATTAACTAGGCAGAGGTTAAGCTCGTGGTGCGGTACAGGCTGGAGAGCCGATGGCCGTAAAGGGTGAAGGCGTCTTGGTTGGCTGTAAGGTCTGGACCGGGACGTCTTCCGATCTTCACCCTTTTAAAAATACTCAAAATTCTAACGTTAAATCAGTGAAAGACGGTGGCCATTATGGCCCCACCCGCCACCGAGGTTCGTCGGAGGGGCTGGGCGTAATATTGGCCAGCCCTGACGCTTCCATCAAACGTGCAGCCTCATCGGCAAGCAACTGTTCTTCGGCGGCCCCTTTTACTGGAACGCGCCCAGTTTCCAAAAAGAGCGGGGCGGCGAGGGGGCTGACTTTGCCTAAAACTCTATGGTCAATCCGCCCTTCAATGCGCGCGAGCATCTCTTGGATCCTGCCAAAATCGACCAACCCGCGCAGGGCTTCTTGGCGTGTGATGTCGAGCATAAGATGATCGGGGTCGTATTTGGCAAGCGTGTCATAGAGGATATCGGAACTGAAGGTCGCCTGCCTGCCTGATTTGCGGGCTTGGGGCGTGTTGCTCTCGATCAGTCCGGCGATCGTGGCAGACGCCCGGAACGTCCGTTTCATCATGGCGTTTCCTGCCAGCCACGTATCAAGCCCGTCATGCAGTGCGATCGGGTCAAACAGGGGCGCGGGGTCTGTGACTGTATCGAGACCCCAAATCAATGTCGCATAGTCGGTCGCGACAAAGCCCAGAGGGTTTAGGCCAAGATCTTCCATCCGTTTGGTCAAGAGTAGGCCAAGTGTTTGCTGGCCGTTACGCCCGGCAAAGCCGTAGATCACCGTTTGGGCATGCCCGTCATGGGGAAAGCTTTCGATCAATAAACGGCCCGGCTGGGGCAATTGGCTGACCTCGCGTTGCAGGGCCAGCCAATCAGCGGTGTGGTCAGGCAGTTCGGGCCAGCTGGCTTGGGTGAACATCCGCTGAACCCGCGCTGAAAGCTGCGTTGAGGTGGCGAATTTCGTGCCCATGAAAGAGGCGATGCGGGGCTTTTTGGCGGAGTCGCGGCTGACTTCAACGGTCATTTCGCGCAGGCCTTCGTATTTCACGATTTGGCCGCCGATCAAAAATGTATCGCCGGGCGTGAGGGACGCGGCAAAGCCTTCTTCGATCTCGCCTAGAGGTTTGCCGCCTCGGTTGCGTTTCATGCGTACTTTTAGGGTATCGGTATCCTGGATCGTGCCGATGTTCATGCGGATGCGTTGACTGGCGCGGGGATCACGCAAAGACCACAACCCGTCCCTTTGCATCAGGCGTTGCCATTTGTCGTAGGCCCGCAATGCGTAGCCCCCCGTCGCGCAGAAATCGAGGCAGGCATCGAATTCGGGTCGGGTCAGCGCGGCATATGCGCCGGCGGATGTTACTTCGGCAAACAATGTATCGGCGTCGAAAGGGCCCGCGCAGGCGGTGATCAGGATATGTTGGCACAGCACGTCGCGGGGGCCGGGGCCGCGAGGTTCTCCGTCCAGCTCTCCGTCCAATACGGCCTCAAGTGCTGCGACGCATTCAACGACCTCGAACCGGTTGGCAGGGACCAGAAGGGCCTTGGACGGGGCATTATATCGGTGGTTTGCGCGCCCGATCCGCTGGACAAGACGTTTTACGTTCTTTGGCGCGCCGATCTGGATCACCAGATCAACGTCACCCCAGTCGATGCCCAGATCAAGGCTGCCGGTGCAAACGATTGCCCGCAGATCGCCGCGTACCATTGCCGCCTCGACCCGTTCACGCTGGGTGCGGTCAAGGGAGCCGTGGTGGATACCGATGGGCAGGCTGTCGTCATTTGCCAGCCACAGGTTGTGAAAGAAAATCTCGGCCTGTGCGCGGGTGTTATGAAAAATCAGCGTCGTGTTGTGTTGACGGATTTGGTCAAGAACGGCGGGGATCGCATAGGCCGCACCGCCGCCTGCCCATGGCGGGGCCTCGGTTGTGCGGAGCATTTGAATATCGGGGGGCGGACCGGGATCCGCCACGAGGATGGGGCAGGGATCGGGGTGGCGCGCCATGAAGTGGGCAATGGCAGCGGGGTCTTCGACGGTGGCGGACAGCCCGACGCGTTTCAGGTCAGGGCATAGCGTTTGCAGGCGTGTCAAAGCCAGCATCAGCTGATCGCCGCGTTTGCTTTCTGCGAGGGCATGGATTTCGTCAATCACCACCCGTTTCAGGCCTTTGAACATGCGCGGTGCATCCTCGTAGGAGGTGAGCAGGGCGAGGCTTTCGGGGGTGGTTAACAGGATATGCGGAGGGTCGGCGCGTTGGCGACGTTTACGCGTTTGCGATGTGTCCCCGGTGCGGTCTTCGATGCGGATCGGCAGATCCATTTCGGTAACCGGCGTCGTGAGGTTACGTTTGATATCTGCGGCCAGCGCTTTGAGGGGGGAGATATAAAGCGTGTGCATCCCTTGGTGATGGCCATCGGCCAGTTCGACAAGGGTGGGGAGGAAGCCGGACAGGGTCTTGCCCCCGCCCGTGGGCGCGATCAGCAGCAAGGCTGGCGCATCTGCGCGGTCAAGCATGTCTTGCTGGTGGGGATGAACCGTCCAGCTTTTGCGCGCGAACCATTGAGTGAATTGGGGCGGGAGGATTTGCATAGGTTTTAGATAGGGTCTGATCGCACAGGAACCAGCCCATGTACCGCGATAAGGTTGGGGGGCAGCCCCCAAACCCACGGAGTTTACATGGCAAAATGAAATCAGGGGCGGGGTTTGAGGTTCTTGATGGCCGTCTGGATGAGTTCGGGGAGCGCTGTGTCGGCGTCAGACGGAGCGGCGTCGAGGGCGCTGGCGACGTCTTTGACGAGAATACCGATGGTGTTGTCAGGGGCAAAGCCGTCGCGGGCGAATTCGATGTCGTTAAAACCCGAGGCCAACCAGTTCTGGCCTGACGATGTGTGGATCAGGTTCAGGAGCTTGCCTTCGTCCAGGCCGGATTGATCTGCCCAGTCCAGCACGAGGCGGGTCATGGCGGTGTTGCTGGCGGCAAGCAGATTGTTGAGGACTTTGGCCTGCATGCCTGCGCCATACGCGCCCATGTGGTGGAAGTGTTTGCCCATGGCGCTGAACAGTGGTTGCGCTGCTTGCAGGTCATCGCTGTCGCCGCCCAGCATGAAGCTGAGGCGTGCCTGTTCTGCCGCGATCTGGGCACCGGACATGGGGGCGTCGATAAGGGTGATATGGGACGGCACACGGTCACGTAATCCAAGCACATAGCGGGGGCTGAGTGTGGAGCATAGGATGATGCGGCGCAGGCTTGGAATGGCCGTGAAATTTTGATCACCAAACAACACCGCATCGGTTTGGTCGATGTCGCGCACCACCGTGATCAGGGTATCAAGGTCTTCGGAGAAGACGGCGATGTCATCCGTGATGTGACCCATTTCGGAGGGAACTACATCATACCCACGCGCGGGCAGGTCTGCCGCCCGAAGGGCTGCCAACATGGGCCCGCCCATGCGTCCGCACCCGGCGACACCGATTAAAGAACGCATTGCATCATTTCACGATATGTTCGTCGTCTATGAACATGTTGGCCCAGGCGCGGTCCATCAGGTCGGGGGTCATTTGGTAGGGTATTCCTTCGAAGTCGCAGATGGCGATGATCTGGTCGATCAAGAACACCGGCTGGTAATTGGCAAAACTGTTATCGATGGTGGGGTATTTGTTGTTGAGTAGGTGGATCATTGTCGCTTCATCCAAAGGCATCTTGCGGTTCTTTGCAACCATCGCAAAAATCTTGAGGAAGTTTTTCTGGTCCGGTCCGTCGATCTTGATCTTGAAGAAGATGCGGCGCAGGGCGGCTTGGTCGAAAATTTCGTTTGGGTGGAAGTTGGTTGAGAAGATCACCAACGTGTCGAAGGGTACCTCGAAGTTTTCGCCGGACTGAAGGGCAAGGATATCCTTGTTTTCTTCGAGCGGGACAATCCAGCGGTTGACGATGCTTTGGGGGCTTTCTTTTTGGCGGCCAAGGTCGTCGACGATGAAAATGCCGCCGGTCGATTTCAGTTGAAGCGGTGCCTGATAGGTACGGGCCGTAGGGTTGTACACCAGATCCAACATATCAAGGGACAATTCCCCGCCGGTGATGACCGTGGGGCGGTCGCATTTCACATAGCGGCTGTCAAAGCTGGTGATGCGGCGCAGGGCGTTGGGGTCCTGTTCCTGGATTGCGGCGGCGCTGTGTACAATCGGATCATATACGGTGATCACCTGCGCGGCATATTCAATCGCGCGCGGAACGTAGATCTGATCACCAAGTGCGGCACGGATACCGTTTGAGATGCTGGATTTACCGTTGCCGGGGGGGCCGTACATCAGAATGGACCGTCCCGCAGATACGGCAGGCCCCAAATTGCTAAGCAGTTCGTCCGGCATTACAAGATGGCCCATTGCGCCTTCTAGCTGCGCGCGGGTGATCTGCATGTTGCGCACCGATTGGCGTTCGACCTGCTCGCGGTAGACATCGAGCGGGACAGGCATCGGGCCGAAATATTCTGACTGGGCCAAGGCGTCGAGCGCGCGTGATTTGCCCAGATCCGTAAGTTGATACCCCATTTCATGGCCGCTATTGGCGTTCAATGTGCCTGTTGCTTCGACCAGGCGTTGGTCGCGCGCCATGTCGATCAATTCTTGGGTGACCTGTATTGGCAAGCAGATTGCTTCGGCGGTTTCGCTGACCATCGTTACGTTTTTGCGGTACATGGTCTTGATCATGATATCGCGCATCATCATCACCGGCAGTTTCATGTCTTGGATGGTGCGCGGCGGCGGTGGTGCCATCACAGCAGAGGTTTGCACATTCATGAAAGAGCCCTTTGGGTCGACTGATCGTTATCTGGGGATTTAGTTAACGGGCGAATATGGCGTAAATCAGGCCCCAAAAAGCGCGCCAAGGATCAAATAAATGGCAAGTGTGGGGCCAAGTGCCAATCCCATCGGAAATTTCTTGCTTTGGTCCCAGCTGGTCCAATGTGGCACCAGCTTGCGTATCGGGGTGTATTTGGCACCGCGATGCGTGATGGTGGCGGCCACAATCGTGGCCATAAGCAGCGCCATCATAAGACGCAGGTCACCCAAGGCGACAAAGGGCACACCGGCGGCGATGAATTTTGCGTCACCGGCCCCCATCACCCCCGCGGCATTCAGGAAAATGCCGACAACCAAGGCAGCCGCCATGGCCAGCAGGTGCCAAAGGTAGGTTTCAAAAGGCAATGCAATCGGGCCGATCACCACAAAAACCGCAGCCAGCGCCAGCACTGTCGGGTTGGTGATCCGCATCGACGCCATATCGGTATAGGCCGCATAAAGGCATAGTGGGATGACGAACGGCAGAAACCATACGGCTGCGTAAACGGTGATCGACATTGCCCGTCAGCCCGAGTTTTCCAATGCACGCAGTGACCGAACAGCTGTCTCAAAGTGCTGCGGGTGGGTGCTGATGGCGTCTTGCAACAGGCCTTTGCCGGTTTCGACGTCGCCCTTTTTGATCGCTGACAAGGCCAGCGTGTGCAAAAGTTGCGCGCGTTCCGTTTGATCCATTTCGATCGCGGGAAGGGAATATTCACGCTGTGCACCACGGGCGAGCACCAGATTGTTCTTGGCGGTAAACAGGGTGGGGTCCTGACGGATCGCATCGCCAAAGAGCCGTTCAGCTGCTTTGTATTCGCCGCGCGTCAGTTTGGAATAGCCCCAGTTGTTCATGACCGATGCAGGCTGCATGGTCAGGCCGATGGCAATTTCATAAAAGCTGTCGGCTTTTTCCCATTCCTGCTTGCTGTCAGCGACAATCGCCTCAAGACGATACCGGTTATAGGTTTCGTGGGTCGGGGGCACGGTGTCTAATGTCTTTTCCGCCTTTGCCCAATCGCCTGACCGGATCAGCGCGTCGGCATAATCGACACTGTCATCTGGTGTCGCGTCGTCCATCTTGACGACTTTTGCCCAGACGCTTGTTGCTTCGGGATAGCGTTTCGCGCGGACCAGTGATTTAGCCAAACCGCGTTGGATATCGATCCGGTCCGGGTTTTCCTGTGCGGTGCGGGAAAAGTAATTCACTGCCTCGTTCGGATCGGCGACGGTCAGCATCACATCGTTAAGGTTCGATGCATCAATGACATTTACGTCTTGAAACGCACGGGAAACGGCGTTGTCGCCAGACGTGTCACCACAGCCTGAAACAACAGTCGCGCCTGCAATGCAAGCGGCCAAGATAAAGGGGTGGCGCATTTGTGCGTCCTTTTACTGCTCTGCCTCGGTCATGGTACTGACCGGATCAGGAAATCGCCCGAACCGCGCCGCACCAATTTATAATCGTCTTCTTGATTTTGGATCGTAGCAGAGTTTTCTGTTTTTGCGAGCGCTAAGCGTAAATTGTCGCGGATTGCGTCACTTTCGCCATTGTCGAGCGCATAAGCCTTACGAAACGTAAGGTTAGCTTCGGCTAATTTGCCACGCTCCATCAAAACCACGCCTAAATTATTCCAAACCTCGGGCTGGGTGGAGTCTTTGGCCACGGCCTCGCGCAGCAGTTTTTCAGCTTGTCCCAGACGCCCCAAACCCAGATTGGCACTGCCGAGACCAGACAGGATTTCGGCATTCAACTCGGTCGCCAGTGCCGCGCGGTTAAAGGCGCGGATGGCCAGTTCGTATTCACCGGCCGCCATCAGCCGGTGGGCGACCTCAACCCCGTCTTCCGCGTCTTTGCGCATGTTCACACCCGGCGCAAAAGGGCTGGCATCGTCACGCTTTGGCCCGAACGCAGGAAAACCGCCTGATGAACAGGCGGTTAATCCGGTGACGACTGTCAAGCAAAGCACAAACGCAGCGCTGCGTTTGAGACTTTGGCGTTTGATCATCTTGTACCTGCACCTAGCTGCGTAATTCCAAGCACTGACGGTGCTACGAGGATAAGTAGCAAAGGCGGTACTGTAAGCATCATTGTGGCAAGGGTCATCTTGGTTGGCAACTTGTTTGCGGCCTCTTCGGCGCGCATCACGCGTTTATCACGCATCTCTTCTGCATAGACTCGAAGTGCGTCGGAGATGGATGTGCCAAAGGCGGCAGATTGAACCAGAACCGTCACAAAAGACGAAATATCCTGAACACCGCAGCGGTCACCCATATCGTTCAAAACGGTGATCTTGTCTTTGCCGGCTTTCATTTCATAGGCGACGACCTCGAATTCTTCGGCCAAGGCGGGGTAGGAGGCGCGCAGTTCAGCGGCAACACGCACGATCGATTGATCCAGCGATTGCCCCGCCTCGACGCAGACCAGCATCATGTCCAATGCGTCAGGAAAACCGCGGGTGATCTGTTCCTTGCGTTCAGCCACACGTTTGGTGACCCAATACCGCGGAAGGTAATACCCCACGCCGCCCGGGCCAACTGTATAAAGCATCATCTTTTGGGTTGTCAGACCTTCGCCGCCACCCAAAAAGTTGACATATACAACGCCGATCACGACCCCTGCGATACCAAGGATCATCTGGGCAAAATGAAAGAACCGCACCGCATCGCGCGAGGAATAACCCGCTTGGCGCAACATCAGCTCTTTGGCGCTAAGCTCTTCCAGGTTTTCGGGCTCAAGAAACTTGGCGAATTTCTGAAGTTGTTCGTTTCGGTCGGATTGCCGCAAACGATGTTGCGCAGACCCCGACGATGCGGCGGTCGATTGGGTGCGCTTGAGTTTGGCCAGCGGATCTTCGGGTTGGCGAAGGATCATGAAAATCGTCAAGCCGATCATCATCAGCCCCATCACGCCCAGCAAAACGATCCAGCCGAGCGGGCCAATCATGTTATCAATTGAAGTGAAAATAGACATGATAACCCCCCTTAAACCTTGATGTCAGTGAGTTTGCGCATGACCAAAAGGTTTGCGCTTAGAAAGACGACCACGGCGATACATCCGGGAACAAAGAACGGATGGGTCATGACCTCGTCATAATAATGCGGGTCGCCCAGCTTGATCACGATCAACGCGACAATCGGGAATGCCGACAGAAACTTGCCGGACCATTTGGCCTCGGCGGTGATCGCGTTCACGCGGCGGAATAGTTTGAAACGGGCGCGGATCACCTTGGCCAGACCGGCCAGAATTTCAGCAAGGTTACCGCCGGATTGTTGTTGAATGGTCACGGCCATCGCAAGGAAACGCAAATCTTGCATGTCCAGCCGTTCCGCCATGTCTTTCAGCGCCTCGCCCACGTCGCGCCCATAGGCGGATTCATCTGCGATAATGCCGAATTCGGATGCGAGCGGGTCTTGAATTTCTTTGGCCACGATGGAAATCGCACTGGTAAACGGATGCCCGACGCGCAGGGATCGCACCATCAATTCAACGGCGTCCGGCAGTTGCTCTTCGATCATGCTCATGCGTTTTTTCGCTTTGGTCGCGACCCAGAAATATACCGCGCCGACGCCAATACCGATCGAAATAATCAGGCGAACAGGGGCTTCGGTGCTGGTGCCGATCGTCAGACCGAAAAACGCCACGGCCGATAGACCGGCCATAATCATAATCAACTGCTGCGGTGTAAACGCAATCGCCGCCTTTTGCGCTTTTTCAGCAATCATGGAATAGATCGGAATGGTTTTGCGATCCATGTGCTGCTGCATTTCCTTGCGCAGCTTATCCAGCACCTCTTCGCGGCGGGTGCCTTTTTCCAGCATTTCTAGGCGGCGGTTCACGCGGCTGTTGAGATTGATAGATTTACCAAACGCGACCAGATACAGGCCTTCGACCAGCACCAGAACGCCGATAAATATCAGACCGTAGATAATTGGTTCAATGCTCATGACGTGTTTCCTTACTGGGTCACAGTGGGTTCATAGATCGAGGACGGCAGATCATAGCCCCACATTTTGAACCGCTCAGAGAAGTGGCTGCGCACGCCGGTGGCGGTGAAATGGCCGATGATCTTGTTTTCAGGCGTCAGCCCGACACGCTGATAGCGGAACAGTTCCTGCATCGAGATCACATCGCCCTCCATCCCGGTGATTTCCGAGATCGAGGTCATGCGCCGCGAACCGTCTTGAAGCCGCGAGGCTTGCACGATCAAGTTTACAGCGCTTGAAATCTGGCTGCGCACCGCCTTGAGAGGCATTTCGATACCCGCCATCGCGATCATGTTTTCCAAACGGCTGATACCATCGCGGGCCGAGTTGGCGTGGATGGTGGTCATTGATCCGTCGTGGCCGGTGTTCATTGCCTGCAACATGTCGATCACTTCTTCGCCGCGGGTTTCACCGACGATGATCCGGTCCGGGCGCATCCGCAGGGCGTTTTTCAGACAGTCGCGCGCTGTTACCTCGCCTTTGCCCTCAACGTTGGGCGGGCGGCTTTCCATCCGGCCGACATGGGTTTGTTGCAGCTGAAGTTCGGCAGTATCTTCGATGGTCAGGATACGTTCATCATCGTCGATAAACGACGACAGCGCGTTCAACGTGGTCGTTTTACCCGAGCCGGTACCGCCCGATACGATGATATTCAGACGTGTGGCCACAGCGGCTTGCAGATAGGCGGCCATTTCCTCGGAGAAGGCCCCGAAAGACACCAGATCATCAATGCCCAGCTTGTCTTTTTTGAACTTACGGATGGACACAAGGCTGCCATCCACCGCAATCGGCGGCACCATGGCGTTGAACCGCGAGCCGTCTTTCAGTCGCGCATCCACATAGGGGTTGCTTTCGTCGACGCGGCGGCCAACGGCCGAAACGATCTTGTCGATGATCCGCAACAGGTGCTTTTCGTCCTTAAAGGTGATGTCCGTCAGTTGCAGTTTGCCTTCGCGTTCCACGAAGATCTGTTGTGGGCCGTTCACCAGAATATCGTTGACGGTGTCATCTTTCAGCAATGTCTCTAGCGGACCAAGGCCGGTGACTTCGTCATAAAGTTCAGAGTTCAGTTGAATCCGGTCTTCGCGGTTCAAGACGATCGATTTCTCTGACAGGATTTCAGCGGAAATATCGTTGATTTCTTGGCGCAGGTCCTGTTCGCTCGCGTGTTCAAGGGCGGCTAGGTTCAGGTTGTCCAAGAGCGCACGATGCAGCTCAAGCTTGAGGTCGCTCATCCGTTGTTTGCGTTTTAGTTCCCGGTCCTGAGGGGCCACTGTCGCAGGGGTCGCCGCCCGGCGCATCGTCACAGGTTTGATCTCCGGCAGCTCTGCCTGCTGAGGCGGGGCAGGCTGGGCCGGGGCCGTCTGTTTCGTGGGAGCAGCAGCGTTTGGCTTTTTATATTTAGAAAACATTGGGCGACTTTCTGGTTAAGCGGGCGCTTCGTACGATCTTAGGCGGCTTTGACCCCGTCTTCTTTTAGTTCGTGAATAGATGCGGCGAGTTTCGCGAATTCGCGGCGCACTGGACTTTTGGGGGCGGCAATGGCCAAGGGCGTGCCGTGGTCGTTGGCCTGCGTCACTTGCTTGCCACCGTCGGGAATTTGCACATCAATCGAGATGCCCAGACTTTCAGCCATACGTTTCACGCGGCTTTTTGAGGTCAGGTCAGTGAACTTTGGCGCGCGGTTCAGGACAAAACGCAAGGTTTCGACAGGCAATTCTTCGGATTGCAACGCACGTTTGAACCGAAGGGTGTTTTGTGCGCAGCGCATGTCCAGCTCAAGTAAGGCGAAATATACATGCGCGTTGGTCAGTACCGTTTCGGTCCATTGAACCAGCGTCGATGGCATATCAACGATAACGTAATCGAACTGGTTTCGGGCGATATCAAGAATGCGTTTCACATCGTCGGATGAAATAAGATCAAGTGGCAGGATTTCCGGTGGCGACGTCAAAACGTGAAGCTGCTCTTCATAGGTCAAAAGCGCTTGGCCGAAACTTTCCTCGTCCATCGTCGCGGTCTCGGTCAGCATATCATACACGGCTTCGCGTGGCGGCAGATCAAGGTAGGTCGCGACCGATCCAAACTGAAGATCGAGATCCAGCAAGCATACTTTGGCGGGTTTTTTCTTGTCCGCAGTGGCAAGTTCCCACGCCAGATTTACGGCCATTGTCGTGGAACCCGTGCCACCTGCCAAACCGTGCACAACAATCAGCGCGCCATCTTTTTTCGCACCCGAGGTCAGCTGCGGGGTCTGCGGGTCCGCCGCTGAGGGGGGGGGGACGGGTTCAGCGCGTACACGTTCAATCGCCGCTGCCAGTTCCCCTTCGGGAAGCGGGTATGGGACAAATTCATCCGTGCCCTGACGCAGCAACGAGTGAAGCGAAACCGGGCTCATGTCCTCGGCAATCAGGATTACCTTCACGTTATGGGCCTTGGCCTGGCTGATGACCTGACCCATGACGGCCAGGTTATCCTCGTCCGTGGCATCCACAGCCAAGGCGATCAGTTCAAGTGTTTCGGCTTCCGGTTGACCCAGAAATGAAAGCGCTTCGGCAAAGCTCAGATCGCCCCAGCATTCGCCCAACGCGCCTTCCATATCCTCGATCAGAAGATCGAAGTTTTGAACGTCACGACTAACCGTACAAGCGACGATTTGAGGGGCTTCGATCTGTGGCACTTTGCTCGCCATGGGCGCATCTTCCTTCCATACTGGGCGCTTGGCAGAGAGCTGTCTTGGCAAAAGCCGGATCAGACATCTTTGCGGTTGCTTGCGCCGGGTCTGTCGACCGGTCACAATTTGCCCGTTCCACTGGATATCTCAGTCAACTAGGGCGAGATTGGGGCTAAAAAGCTTCGATTGTTGGGTATTTTGAAACGATGATGGATTAGGCGGTGGATTGGTGATTTTGGCCCCGTCTCAATCGCCGTGCACCGCCAAAATGATGCATCGCCATGGTTACTCGCTGGCGAGTGCCGTGGCGCTGCTGGTCAGTTGTGATGGTGGAACGGCGCTGGCCACGTAATCACGGTAAATGATCTGTGCGTATTTCCCATCCAACACGGTCGGGTGACGTTTCACGAAGCCGTTAACTTCGGTGACCGTCCGTCGGTTTGCGCGTTCGCGCCCCTGTGACACGACCAATGGTTGCGTTTCGCCAAAGGAAACTACCGCCTCTAGCCGGCTGCGCCCGATGCCTTGCGTCGCCAGAAAACCGACGACAGCCTGCGCGCGGCGCATGCCCAGCGATTTGTTATAGCGGTTCGACCCAACGGCATCAGTATGGCCATAAACGCGGAAACGGACTTCGGGAAATTGGCGGATCCAGCTTGCTTGTTGACGCAAGGCAGCCTGCGCTGCCCCGTCCAACTGCGCAGAATTAAACGCGAAAGTAACCGTTGATTGCACCTCGCCGGCAAAGCGATTGGCCAGATCAAAGGTATACTGTTTTTCACCTGTCATCACCAAACGGTTGTTCAGTGTGGCATCCCCAAAGGTGCCAATATCCGTAATCGACCCGGCTTCGCGGTAGAACTGCGTATACACCGGATCGGAGCTTTGCCCGCAGGCGGCAAGCATCGAAAGGGTTGCGATCAGGCTGGCTGAACCAAGTTTGGCTGTGATCTGAAAATTCATCGCTTTAATCCAGTACGTAGCCGTAAGAGCCGCTGAAATCCTGCTTGGCAACTTCGCCTGCAGCACCTTTCGTGGGGGCACGTGTACCGGCAGTCACCCGGCCGCGAAGAAACAGGTCGCCTTCGGTGGGTGGGGTAATCCGGTCCGTTGGCAGGGCCAATGCTTCGCCGCGGGTCGGTGTCACCAGATGGGCTGTGATGATGATCACAAGCTCGGTTTGCTGGCGTTGATAATTTGCGCTGCGAAACAGGGCACCCAAAACTGGAACGTCGCCGATCCAAGGCAACTGGCTGGACGTGTCCGTAAAGTCGTCTTGCAAAAGGCCCGCAATGGCAAAGCTTTCGCCGTCGCGCATCTCGACTGTGGTCGATGTCTCGCGGCGGGTGAAGGCCGCGATGTTAAAGCCGTTGCCCAAAGATACCGAATTTGACGCGTCGATGGCGGACACGGCGGCGTTCAGTTCAAGATTGATCAAATCCTTGTCGACGACACGCGGGATAAAGCTCATCTCGACGCCGAAAGGTTTGTATTCAACTGTTACGCGGTCATCAGTTTGCGAAATAGGAACCGGATATTCGCCACCAGCGAGGAATTTCGCTTCTTGGCCGGACAGGGCGACAAGGTTGGGTTCGGCAAGGAAGCGAACCGCGCCTTTTTGTTCAAGGGCCTCAAGCAGCAAGCCGACCTGAGTAGACCCGGCATTAAAACCGAACAGCACCGCGCCCGCATTGGTGTTGCTTGCGGGGGTTGATCCGGCAAGCGAATTGGCAATCGCCCCGGCTGTGTTTGTTGTATTGGTCCCGCCGCTCAAGGTGCGACTTGCGGCACCCAGACCGTCCAGCGCCAAAGATGCGCTGAGCGATTTTGAAACCGACCGCTGCATTTCAGCAAAGCGGACTTTCAGCATAACTTGCTGGATGCCGCCCACGCTCATCAGGTTGGACACGCGTTCTGGCGCGTAGCGTTCTGCCAGATCCAGCGCGCGTTGCAGGCGCTGTGTCGACGAAACGATGCCGGACATGACGATGCCGTCGTTCGCTGTGCGCACTTCAATCTTTTCACCGGGAAGGATCTGGCGCAGCCGTTCTTTGAATTCCGAGATGTCTGATGCGACGCGCACATCGACGTTGGTGATCAGTTGGCCACCTGCATCCAAAAGCGTCAATGTGGTCAGACCGGGCGATTTGCCTAAGACATAAATCGTGCGGTCGGACAAAGACGAAATATCCGCGATGCCGGGGTTCGCGATGCTAAGTTCAGCAAAGGGGATATCACTTTCAACCACAACGGCCCGGTTCATAGGAACCTCTAGTGCGCGGTTCGTGCCCTTTTTGACCACACGCAGGGTATCAGCCTGCACGGCGGTCGGTGATGCCATCATCAATGGCATTGCACATAGCGTCAGGCCCAAAAAGGCCGCGGTAAATAGTCTATCGATTTTCATGTGACCTGCCTTTGTGATCACGCCTCTGGAGTGGGTCTTAATGCCCGTCGTTTCCAACACCTTGAGCGTATTTGGCCATTTTTGCAAGAATCAATGATGCAAAGATGCGATATGCTGTGGATTAAGGGCAACATGTGCTTTTAGAACCAAAGGGCCGCGCATTGTTGCACGGCCCTTTGGTCTCATTTCTCGAAAATCAGTTTGTACAGGGGATCGGGATTTCCATCACCTCGGCCCCGCGGCGGGTCCGTATCGTGCAAACTTTTTCTTTTTCGATCTCAGCTTTTGCAGTTTCGGTCTCAATCCCAAGCAAGGTGCGTTGGTCAACCTCGATACTGGCGGCGACAGTGTCATCTTCGGCCCCGACCAGCGATAGCGACAGCTTGCCGGTGGATTGCGCCTGCGCCAATGCGGCAACCTGACTTGGTTTGACGGCAACTGTAACGGTCTGCGCAATCTCGGCTTCGCTGCGTTCGCCACCTGCGCTTTGGTCAATCGCGATCAACTGGATACCTGCCTCGATCAGTTTGGTAACGTCGCCCGATCCGTTTTGATTGGACCCATCTAGATTGATGCGGCCCGTCCAATAGACGTCAACGCGATCACCAGGACGCAGGAAGCCGGAAACACCGCTGGATGCGTCGACCTTGATGGTAAAGGCGCGTGTGCCACGCCCCAACCGGGACGTCAGGCCAGTGTCCTGGCCCGGTTCGGTAACCTTGATCGCCATGATGGCTTCGTCTTTTTCGATGGCGCGCAGGACAACGCGCAGCAGGTCGCTATTTTTTGGAAACAGAATGGCGGCATCCATAAATGTCCCCTCGGGGATCGCATTCACAGGCCATGCAACTTGGCGCACGTCATCCCGCGTGAGCTGTTGACCGTATTTCAGGGGTTTGTTGGCGACGAAGACATCAACCGTCGGCACGACCTGAGCCAACGCGGCCTGTGCTTGTGCGTTTGCCATCTGGTATTCACCGATGCGGCCTTTGGCCAAATAGACCGCGCCGCCCGCAAGAGCGATACCAGCCAGCAAAACCAATCCAAATAACATCCGCATGTCGATTACCTCGTTAATTCATCCGCCAAAAGCTTAGAGCGTTTGTTCTGCTCCCAAAAATGACGGTAAAATATGTCCGAAGTGTGGAGCGTCAGCGTCATTAATAAGCAAACAGTTTGTCGTGGGGCGTTCTTGGGGGCTTAGCTCGATTTACCTTCACGAACCGTTAGATTTCATGACGATTGTTCGATCCGCAAGATCGACAGTACCGTCACGGGTCGCAGCAACGATTGTAAGCGCGAAGAATAGTACGGCAGCACATAGTACAACCCAGTCCACGGTGATGGCACCGTCAGCTTTGGTAATAAAATTTTTGATTTTATTGTACATGAATGATGCCTTTAGGTGTCAAAAGACCTTGACGGAATTGGCCGCATTTTGTCGTGCAAAATGCGGCCAGCCGTGTTTGAAAAAATCAAGATTTTTGCAATCATTTTCTGGCTTTAGAGCCGGCTTAGCCTGGCTTAACAGCGGTCAGGTAAGTTGCAGTGTTGCTTGTCAGGGTCGACGCGCCGGTTTCGATGGACGTGTAAGCTGCGACGGCCAGACCAACAACGGCTGCTGTCAAAACAACCCAGTCAACTGTTACTGCGCCGGATTCGTCGTTCTTAAAGTTTTTGATAAAGTTCATCATGGTATGTCCCTCCAAGGATCACGTGGTTTTTTCAATCTCAACCGTATCGTCGTCTCTGGCGCTGTATCTCTTTATTCAGCGTCTGTTCGACTTGGTATGAGGCTATATAGCCCTGTGAATGAGGCATGAATTTGGCGTCAATTGTGACATTTGCGATTTCTGCACCGATTAACCGCTGATTAATTTTACGACGCTGAATCTAAATGGAAAAATTTTTTAACTTTTTCGAAATCAGTGGTTCGGACAACGTTTGGGACGTAAATTAAGGCGATTTAGCCACATTTGCTGCCATGATTGGCTGGTTTCTGAGGGATTTTCATGTGATGTTCAGCCTATCGAGCAGAATAAGCATAAAAAAGCAGGCAAAGATGTTTCGATTATTTGTGATCTCGCTGGTAGCGGGGGTATTGGCGGGTCCAATGCTCTTGGCTGACGCGCCCAAACCTTTCCCTCAATTCGAAGCAAAACGTGTAAAGCCGCCGAAACCGGGCAGCGTAAACAGAATTGACGTGTTTATTGAACCGCAGGCGGCCTTGCCTCAGGTTGTGGCGACGCCATCGGGTGCCATTGCGCCTGCAGCGCCGGGTCAGTTTGACTGGTTCTGGGAACGGGTATCGCCCGAGGTATCCAAATCAGGGCCCGGGCGGCTAGAGGTGGCGATGATCACACTTGCCACCGCCAGCGCCAAGGTCCCCGCCCCGCGAATGCAGCAGATGCAAGAGATCGCGAAAGCCAACGGCGTTGATATCTTGCGGTCAACCATCGGGACCAAGGTATCACCGGCACTGGTTCTGGCCGTGATCACTGTTGAATCCGCCGGGCGTGCAGATGCGGTTAGCGGGGCAGGGGCCGAAGGGCTGATGCAGCTGATGCCAGATACGGCAGCCCGGTTCGGCGTTGCTGACAGTATGAAGCCAAACCAGAATATATCGGGCGGTGTAAAGTATCTTGATTGGTTAATGGGCCACTTTGACAGCGACCCCATTCTGGTACTGGCCGGATATAATGCGGGCGAAGGGAATGTGCGCCAACATGCCGGCGTGCCCCCTTTTGCCGAGACGCGCGATTATGTGCCCAAGGTTCTGGCCGCGTTCCAAGTGGCCAAAGGTCTGTGCCAGACCCCGCCAGAGCTTATTTCAGACGGCTGCGTTTTTGTGGCAATGAATTAGGCAAATAAAAAGGGGCGCAGCCAGTCGTGGCCCGCCCCTTTCTTAATGTTTCGGCCGATCAGACGATGGTGGCGAAGGTCGCTGCGCGTAGCTCTTCTTCGGTTACGCCATCGGCGCATTCCACGATCTTCAACCCGCCTTCGACAACATCCAGCACACCAAGATTGGTGATGATGCGGTCAACAACGGCTTTGCCGGTCAGCGGCAGGGTGCATTCCTTAAGGACTTTGCTGTCGCCGTGTTTGTTGGTGTGGTCCATCACGACAACCACGCGGCCAACACCAGCCACCAGATCCATCGCGCCGCCCATCCCTTTGACCAGCTTGCCCGGAATCATCCAGTTCGCGAGATCGCCGTTCTCGGCAACTTCCATGGCACCCAGGATCGCCATGGCGATCTTGCCACCGCGGATCATGCCGAAAGACATCGCACTGTCGAAATATGCGGTTTGCGGCAGTTCGGTAATGGTCTGCTTGCCCGCATTGATCAGGTCGGCGTCCTCGGTCCCTTCAATCGGGAAAGGGCCCATACCCAGCATGCCGTTTTCGGATTGCAGGGTCACTTCGACGCCTTCGGGGATATAGTTCGATACCAGCGTCGGAATCCCGATGCCCAGGTTCACATACCAGCCGTCTTGCAGTTCCAACGCGGCGCGTGCCGCCATTTGATTGCGATCCCACATATTATGCGCTCCTTACCGTGCGTTGTTCGATCCGCTTTTCATGTTCGCCCTGAACGATGCGGTGCACATAGATGCCGGGCAGGTGGATCGTGTCGGGGTCAAGGCTGCCTGTGGGCACGATCTCTTCGACCTCTACAATGCAGATTTTGCCACACATCGCGGCGGGTGGGTTAAAGTTGCGGGCTGTCTTGCGGAACACAAGGTTGCCGGTCGCATCAGCCTTCCACGCCTTTACAATGGCCAGATCGGCAAAGATGCCTTCTTCCATGATATAGGTTTCACCGTTGAAATCCTTGTGCTCTTTGCCATCGGCAATCACGGTACCCACGCCGGTTTTGGTATAGAAACCGGGGATGCCCGCACCACCGGCACGCATACGTTCTGCCAGAGTGCCTTGTGGGTTGAATTCAAGCTCAAGCTCGCCACCAAGATACTGGCGCATGAACTCTTTGTTTTCGCCAACATACGAGCTGATCATTTTCTTGACCTGTTTGGTCTGCAACAAAATGCCGATCCCGAAATCATCAACGCCCGCGTTGTTCGACGCAAAGGTCAGATCCTTGGTGCCAGCGTCGCGGATCGCTGAAAGCAGCAGTTCGGGGATGCCACACAGGCCGAAACCGCCAGCGGCAATCAACATGCCGTCGTGTAACACGCCGTCCAGCGCTTCGGCGGCGCTACCATAAATTTTCTTCATTCCGGGTCCTTTCGATAGCGGGGGCATCCCGCACGTCTCCATGCATATCGACTTCTATGACGCTACGTTTCGCAGGTGTCAAATATGGCTCAGGCGCACCCGTTAAGATGCGCCTGAAAACTGTCAGCATTGCGTGTTCGAGGGGAATTTACCGGCAGTCTTGCACCCTATGCGGGCCGCAGCCGCAATATCAGACGATCCGCACTTGCGTGCCAATCGGCGCGATCTGGAACAGCGCTTCGATCATGTGGTTATAAAGACCGATACACCCGTCCGAGCTTTGCCGCCCGATCTTGCGTGTGTCGTGGGTGCCGTGGATCAGGTAGGCGGGCCAGCCCAGATACATCGCATGGGTGCCCAGCGGGTTATCGGGGCCGGGGGGCATGTATTTCAAATCAGGGTTGCGTTCGATCATACTGGAGGTGGGGGTCCAGTCCGGGCCAACCCGTTTGCGCATGATCTTGGTATAGCCCCGTTTGGTCAGCTCGTCGCTGCGCGGCACAGAGGTCGGATAGATATTGTAGGTTTCGCCGTCCCCGCTCCAGAAATGCAAGGCGCGCGACGTCGTGTCGGCAACGATTGCCGCTTTGCCCAGATCGTCAAAGTGATCTTGCCAGCGCTGTTGCGTAAAGCTCGAGGTGTTGTGGCGTACAGGGTCGCCCTCCCTCTCAGGCTCGGCTGATTGGGCACGAAGAATAGAGGGCATGAATAGCGTGGCACCGGCCACGGTTAACAATTTGCGACGTGAAATCTTCTGCTCGGCCATCCTTGTGCTCCTTATGCTGTGGCATTCACTGCACAGGTGACACTTGGATGGCTAAGCGGCAATTCACGTATTCATGAATTACAATTCGTTCACGAAATGGTTATTCGGCCTTCTTGGCCGGTGCCTTTTTTGCTGGCGCTTTCTTTTTGGCGGCCGGCTTCTTTGCTGCGGGCTTTTTAGCGGCTGCTTTTTTGGCGGGTGCTTTTTTGGTCGCGGCTTTGCGCTTGGCCGGTGACTTGGCCAGCTTTTCCTCGATCAGTTCGACGGCGCGTTCCATGGTCAGGTCGGCGGGCTCGATTTCCTTGGGAATGGTCGCGTTGACCTTTTCCCATTTCACATAGGGCCCGTATTTGCCTTCCATGATGTTCACGTCGCCGCCCAGATCAGGGTGTTCGCCCATCTCGCGGATCGGTTTTGCGGCCTTGCCCCGGCCACCACGGCTGGCGACCTTTTCGGCCAGCAATTGCACGGCACGGTTCATGCCCACGGTGAACACTTCGTCCAACCCTTCAAGGTTGGCATTCGTGCCGCCGCGATCCGATGTGCTGGGCGCGTGTTTGATATATGGCCCGTAGCGCCCGATGTTGGCCCAAACCATGATCCCGTCTTCGGGGTGGGGGCCGATCTCGCGCGGCAACGACAGCAGCATCAATGCGCGGTCCAGCTCAAGCTCCTCAGCGGGCCAGTCTTTTGGCACCGATTGACGGGGCGGCTTTTTGTTTTCTTCGGTGACCGGGCCGCGCTGCACATAAGGGCCAAAGCGCCCCTTGAACACGCGGATTTCGTCACCGTTGTCTTCGCCCAGCAGCTTGCCATCCGGCGGGATCGCAGATTTTTCCGCCTCGGGGTCGGGTGGGCCAAAGGGACGCGTATAGCGACATTCAGGGTAGTTCGAACAGCCGATGAACGCGCCACCAGACCGCGCCGTGCGCATCGACAAACGCCCAATTCCGCAGTTCGGGCAAAGACGCGGGTCTGACCCGTCTTCGGTCGGTGGGAACAGATGTGGTTCTAGAACCTCGTTAATCTTTTCCAACACCTCGGTGATCCGCAGATCGGCCGTCTCCGCAATCGCTGCCGAGAAATCTTTCCAAAAGCGGCTCAGGACGTCTTTGTAATCTGCATCCGCTGCGCTGACTTTATCCAGTTGATCCTCAAGATCGGCGGTAAAGTCATATCCGACGTATTTCCGGAAATAATTCTCAAGGAACGCCGTAACCAGCCGGCCTTTGTCCTCGGGGAACAGCCGGTTGCCTTCCTTACGCACGTATTCGCGGTCTTGGATGGTGGTCACGACGCTTGCATAGGTCGACGGCCGCCCGATCCCCAACTCTTCCATGCGCTTGACCAGCGTGGCTTCGGTGTAGCGTGGCGGGGGTTGCGTGAAATGCTGCTCGGGCGTGACCGAACGTTTGTCCATCTTATCGCCCTGGGTGATTTGCGGCAGGCGCTTGTCGTCCTCGTCGACGACATCATCGCGGCCTTCTTCATAGACGCGCAGGAAGCCGTCGAACTGAACCACCTGACCCGTCGCGCGCAGGCCGACCTGTTCGTCTTTGCTGCCAATTTCGACAGTTGTCCGTTCAAGCCGCGCGCTTTCCATCTGACAGGCCAGCGTGCGCTTCCAGATCAGATCATACAGCTTGCGCTGATCCGGTTCGGTCAGTTTCAACGCGGCGGCGTCCTTGGCCATATCGGTCGGCCGGATACATTCGTGCGCTTCTTGGGCGTTCTTGGCCTTGTTCTTGTAGATACGCGGGGATGACGGCACATATTCTGCGCCAAACCGGTCTTTGATCGCATCGCGGGCCATCGTCATCGCCTCGGGGGCCATGTCGATCCCGTCTGTCCGCATATAAGTAATGTGACCCGCTTCGTACAAACGCTGGGCGGTGCTCATGGTTTGGCGGGCACCCATGCCGAACTTGCGGCTGGCTTCTTGTTGCAGGGTCGAGGTCATGAAGGGGGCCGAAGGGTTCCGGCTGGCCGGTTTTGCTTCGACACTCGTGACCGTCAGATCGCGGCTGGTGATCGCCTGCACAGCCATTTCGGCCTGGGTATCATTGGCCAGATCAAAGCGATCCAGCTTTTTACCGGCAAGTGTGACCAGACGTGCTTCGAATTCCTGACCGCGCGGGGTGGCGACCAGTGCTTTCACGCTCCAATACTCGCGGTTGCGGAACGCTTCGATTTCCATCTCGCGCTCGACGATCAACCGCAATGTCACGGATTGGACGCGCCCGGCCGATTTCGCACCGGGCAGCTTGCGCCACAAAACCGGCGACAGATTAAAGCCCACAAGGTAATCCAGCGCGCGACGTGCCAGATAGGCCTCGACCAGTGGCATATCCACTTGACGCGGGTTTTTCATCGCTTCGGTCACGGCAGATTTGGTAATCGCGTTGAAAACCACGCGGCTGACCGGCGTGTCTTTCTTGATCGATTTGCGGGCCGTCAGTGCCTCTTGCAGGTGCCAGCTGATCGCTTCGCCCTCGCGGTCGGGGTCGGTCGCGAGGATCAGTTCGTTGTCGTTTTTCAACGCGTCGGCAATTGCTTTGACGTGTTTCTTGCTGGCCGCCGCGACCTCCCAAAGCATGTCGAAATCATTATCGGGGTCGACTGATCCATCCTTGGGGGGAAGGTCGCGCACGTGGCCATATGAGGCTAGAACAGTGTAATCGCTGCCCAGATAAGAGTTGATCGTTTTGGCCTTAGCAGGTGATTCGACGACAACAACTGGCATATATTTCCGTACCTTGGATCAATTGGAATGGGTCTGCTTGTGCTGTGACATGTGGCGTAGCGGGTGTTTTGTCAATGCGCAGGGCATGTGAAACTGGGCGGCTTGTTCGCCTATAGCGGGGGCGGTTGCAGCCAATGCGTGTGTAATGTTTTGCAAACGGCACCCTTGCAGAGGCGGTGTGGTCAGGGCGATGCCAGATTGATTTTGCTTTGATTATGCGCCAACGAAGGCGGGCAGAGCCGGCCTGCGATCCGTTATCCTGCGCGCGAAATAAGACCTCCGGGCTGGCGGAGCACCTGACCTTCCAGTTCAAGGTCAATCAGGATCGGTGCGACTTTAGCGGGGACAGTTTTCAAATCCCGGATCAGCTGGTCTTCGGCGATCGGGCTTGGGCCCAGCCGCGACAGGATTTTCATGTGCAGGGCCGCGGTTTCCCTAAGCGTTCTTTGAGAGCCACCCAGTTTGTCCAGCGGCGCAAGGTTAAGCTCAGGTTGAGGGGAACGTGACGGGGGCAGGTATTCTTTGCCCAAGGCCTCGATCACGTCGGCGGTGTTTCTGACGAGCAATGCGCCGTCTCGGATCAGCATATTGCATCCTGCCGCACGGGCATCGAACGGGTGACCGGGCACCGCCAATACATCGCGGCCCTGATCCAACGCGTCGCGTGCCGTGATCAGGCTGCCGGACTTGGCCGCTGCTTCGACCACGATTGTCGCGCGGCTGAGCCCGGCAATAATTCTGTTGCGGCTGGGGAAATGGCGCGCCATCGGTTGCAGGCCCATCGGTTGTTCCGACACGCGCAGGCCCGATGTCGCAATGTCATGGGCCAGTTGCGTATTCTCGGCCGGGTACATCACGTCAATGCCGCCTGCCTGCACGGCAATTGTTCCGGTGGGAAGTGCAGCAAGATGCGCGGCGGCATCAATCCCGCGCGCCAGCCCCGACACCACAACGAATCCAGCTTCGCCCAGACCTTTTGCCAGCGCTTTGGCCATGCGGGTGCCCAGCGAGGATGCATTTCGCGCGCCGACCATTGAAATGGTTGGTCTGTTTAGCAGATCGGTATCCCCTAACGTCCAAAGAAAGGGCGGGGCGTCGTCTAGCTCGGCAAGGATTGTAGGGTAATCGGCGGTGCCGTGCATGATCAGCCGCGCACCTGCGGCCTTGCCCGCCCGCAGTTCCGCATCGACAACCGCTTTGGGGCACACCTCGTAGTTCTGGACGCCCGCGGCGCGCGCCACCGTTGGCAGCGCGGCCAGCGCGTTCTGCGCAGTGCCATGTTCGGTCAGCAGTCGTTTATACGTTGATACGCCGACCCGGCGCGAGCGCAACAAACGAAGACGGGCAAAACTTTCGTCTTCCGAGGTGGGTGGGATTGGGGGGTGAGTGGAAGAAGGATTGTGGTCCTTGTCAGTCATCCCGTATCTCCGTCTGTTGCAGAATCAGGTATAGGCAGACCTGGTTAACAACGAATGAAGGGTTCCCCGCCCATTTTCGCTAAATGGACGAGGAGGGCCGTTTAAGTCGCAGCACCGCCGACGGTAAGGCCGCCGATCATGAGGGTCGGTTGCCCCACACCAACAGGCACCCATTGCCCGGCCTTGCCGCAGTTGCCCATGCCGGGGTCTAGGGTCGGATCGTTGCCGATGGCGCGGATCTGTTTCAGGGCGGTTGCACCGTCGCCGATCAACGTCGCACCTTTTACCGGGGCACCGACCACACCGTTTTGAACGCGATATGCCTCGGTACACGAGAACACGAACTTGCCGTTTGTAATGTCGACCTGCCCGCCGCCGAACCCAACGGCATAGATGCCATCCTTGAGGTCGGCCACAATATCGCCCGGGGCTACGTTGCCGCCCAGCATATAGGTGTTGGTCATGCGGGGCATCGGAATATGCGCATAAGATTCGCGCCGACCGTTCCCTGTCGACTGCACCCCCATCAGGCGGGCGTTCTGGCGGTCCTGCATATAGCCAACCAAAACGCCGTCTTCGATCAATGTGTTTTTTGCAGAAGGGGTACCTTCGTCGTCGATGGTGATCGACCCGCGCCGGTCAGGGATCGTGCCGTCATCCAGAACGGTCACGCCTTTGGCGGCAATCTGCTGGCCCATCAGCCCGGCAAATGCGCTTGTTCCTTTGCGATTGAAGTCACCCTCAAGCCCGTGGCCGATGGCCTCGTGCAGCAGGATGCCGGGCCAGCCGGGCCCCAACACGACATCCATCATGCCCGCAGGGGCGGGGACGGCCTCAAGGTTAACGCAGGCAACCCGCAATGCTTCGCGGGTTTTGGCCTGCCAATCGGACCGCGCGATCAGGCCATCAAGCCCGACACGCCCGCCGCCACCGGCACTGCCGCTTTCACGCCGACCGTTCTGTTCAACGATGACGGAAATGTTAACACGTGTCATAGGGCGGATATCGCGGACGGTCGTGCCTTCGGGGCGCAGAATCTCGATCTCTTGGATGGAGGCGGATATAGATGCAGACACCTGCACCACGCGTTTGTCCAAACTTCTAGCGAAATCGTCGATTTCGCGAAGTGTGTCGACTTTTACCGAAAATGTTGCCCCGGCAATCGGATCTTCGTCAGTATAGAGGTGTCGATTGGTCGCAGATGGCCCATCTGCCCAAGTGCCGCCCCCGTTACCGACGGCCAGGCGCGCTGTCTCGGCGGCCCTGCGCAGGGCAGATTCGGTGATTTGCGAAGAATGCGCATATCCTGCCACTTCGCCGCGTACGGCGCGCAGGCCAAACCCCTCTGAGGCATCATAGCTTGCTGTTTTCAGTCGACCATCATCAAACATCAGCCCTTCGGAACGGCGACGTTCAAAGAACAATTCACCATCATCCGCACCTGCAACGGCATCTTTCAGGACTGAAAGCGCGGTGTCGCGGTCAAGGTCACCTTCAAAAGGGTTAAAACGAGGTTGGCTCATCAAGATGTTCCCTGATTTGTGTCAAAAAGATCGCTTCGCGTCCGTTTGACACAAGCAGAAGTCTTTATCTTGAAGTTAGAATATGATTGTAAGCATAGAGATTACAACGGCACGTGGTCCAAAACGGCACATGCTGCTAAGATTCGCTATCAATGGTCACAAGATCAGGACGACATATGAAACATCTTCTTAAACTTTCAGGTCTCATGGCCGCCTTTTCCGCTGCCCCCGCATGGGCACAGGAAAATCTTCGCATCGATGGTCTCGAGATCATCGGGGAACCGGTTGACGGGAAAACGGGCTTTCAGCCCGCTGTAACCCGCATTGCACAAGATATTCATGATCTGGATTATCTGATCTTGGTGATCATCACGCTGATCACTTTGTTCGTAACGGGTCTGATCCTTTGGGTCGCAGTTCGCTATAACAAAAAGCGTAACCCGACTGCTGCATCCTTTACGCACCACACCCCGGTTGAAATCGCGTGGACGATCGCGCCTATTTTGATCCTTGTTCTGATCGGTGCCTATTCGCTGCCGATCCTTTTCCGCCAGCAGGAAATCCCGCAGGCCGATTTGACCATCAAGGCGATCGGGAACCAGTGGTATTGGTCCTATGAATACGTCGATGACGGTTTTGGCTTTGACAGCTACATGATCGGTGCCCCGGCGTTGGGCGGTGAAAACCGTAAAACACCCGAGGTTATCGCCGAGCTGGAAGCCGCAGGTTACAGCGAACAGCAGTTCCTTTTGGCGACCGACACAGCTGTTGTTATCCCCGTGGGTAAAACAATCGTTGTTCAGATCACCGGGTCCGACGTGATCCACTCTTGGGCCGTTCCCGCCTTTGGGGTAAAGCAGGACGCCGTTCCGGGCCGCTTGGCCGAAACGTGGTTCACCGCTGAAAAAGAAGGTGTTTACTTTGGTCAGTGTTCTGAGCTGTGCGGCAACGCGCATGCCTATATGCCGATCACAGTCAAAGTCGTCTCCGAAGCGGCCTATGCCGAATGGCTGGGCAAGGCGAAAGCAGAATACGCAGGTATTCCGCAGCCTTTGACCGTCGCGTCGAAGTAACTAAATGTAAGATGCCGGGGCGCGCGCTGCGTGGCCCGGCCCTTTTTATATGAGTTTTGACATGTCAGACACGAGCACAACCACTTCTGGCGACTACGAGTCGCAACTGGGCGATTATTTCGCACTGTTGAAGCCGCGTGTGATGCAGTTGGTCGTTTTCACGGCGTTGGTCGGTATGTTGGCCGCTCCGGTTTCCGTGCATCCGGTCGTCGGCTTCGCATCGATCCTGTTTGTTGCGATTGGTGCTGGTGCATCGGGTGCTTTGAACATGTGGTGGGACGCCGACATTGACGCGATCATGCGTCGGACCGCTGGTCGCCCGATCCCGTCGGGGCGTGTCCAGCCGGGCGAAGCCTTGGCCATTGGTGTCGCGCTGTCCGGCTTATCGGTGATGATGCTGGGGCTTGCCGCGAATTTACTGGCCGCAGGCATGTTGCTGTTCACAATCCTGTTTTACGCTGTTTTCTACAGCATGTGGCTAAAGCGTGCGACGCCGCAAAACATCGTGATCGGGGGTGCCGCAGGTGCGTTTCCGCCGGTGATCGGCTGGATCATCGCAACGGGCAGTTTCTCTGTCGAAGCATGGTTGATGTTTGCGCTTATCTTCATGTGGACGCCGCCGCATTTCTGGGCGCTGGCGCTGTTCATGCGCAATGATTACGATGACGCCAAAGTGCCAATGTTGACCGTGACCCACGGTCGGCCCTCCACGCGCCGTCATATCCTTGCCTATACAGTTTTGCTGGTGATCCTTGCGATTGGCACTGGCTTCACATCCATCGGCGGGCCGATATATCTGGTGACAGCCGTGGTTTTGAACGTCCTGTTCCTGATCGGGGCCGTGCGGATCTGGAAGCGTAACGAAGACGACAGCGAGGCCGACAACTTCTTGGTCGAACGCAAGTTTTTCAGATTGTCGCTCTGGTATCTATTCCTGCACTTCGGCGCGATTCTGGCTGAGGCAACATTACGTCCATATGGTCTAGGAGGTTGGTCATGAGCATTCGCGTCGAACACGAGCTTCACACCCGGCGCCGTGGCCGTAATTTGGGAATTGGCCTGATGCTGGGCGCTTTTGTCCTGTTGGTCATGGCCCTGACCTTTGTTAAGATCACCAATATCGATTTTGGTGACCTACCTGGTGGTGCCATTCAGACGCAGGAGAGCAATTGATGGCAATGTCCGGTCCGGCAAAGACTGTGGCGCAGACCGTATCAGTGGTTGTGCTGATGGGCGGGCTGGCCTGGGCGTCTGTGCCGTTTTACAACTGGTTTTGCAAAGTTACCGGGTTCGGCGGCACGCCGGGCCAAGTCAGCGCGAACGCGGGCGATATCCTGGATCAAACGATCAAGGTGCGTTTCGACGGCAGCCTGAATCAGGGCATGCCTTGGGAATTCAAGCCTGCCGTCACTGAGATGGAACTGCGCATCGGTGAAACGGGCCTTGCCTTTTACGAGGCGTATAACCCGACGGATAAGCCGGTTGCAGGGCAGGCGGCATATAACGTGACGCCCTATTCGGCCGGGCCATTCTTTGAGAAAATCGAATGTTTCTGCTTTACTGAACAGGTGCTTGCCCCCGGTGAGCGCGTTCAGATGCCAGTAAGCTTCTTTGTCGACCCGGAAATCGTCAAAGACCTTGATGGCAAGTATGTACATACGATCACACTATCTTATACGTTCTATGAAATTGATCTGCCCGAGGGATATGCCGCCCTTGATCAAGGCAGCCAGATAAACCTGAATTAGGAAAAGGTGAGGGACGCCACCATGGCCCATGAAAAAAATCACGACTACCACATTCTAGCGCCCTCCACATGGCCGCTGCTCAGCTCTTTGGCTGGCTGTGCTATGCTGGCTGGCATCGTTTTCTGGATGCACGACATCACGCCGTTCGTGTTCTTTGCTGGTTTGGCCGCGGTACTGTATTGCATGTTTGGCTGGTGGTCCGAAGTTGTCGCGGAAAGCAAGATCGGCGATCACACACCTGTGGTACGCATCGGCCTGCGCTACGGCTTTATCCTGTTCATCATGTCCGAGGTAATGTTCTTTGTTGCATGGTTCTGGACCTTCTTCAAAGAAGCGCTGTACCCAATGGATGCCTTCCCCGGCTCCACCTATGTTCAGCCTGACATCATTCCTGTTGATGCATTCCACTTGCCGCTGATCAACACGCTTATTTTGTTGCTGTCCGGCTGTGCCGTAACATGGGCACACCACGCATTGGTGCATGAAAACAACCGCAAAGATCTGATTGCTGGCCTAGCCATCGCGATTGGTCTGGGGATGCTGTTCACCGCGTTCCAAGCATATGAATACTATGAATTGCTTGTGCATGATGACTGGACCTTTGGCGGCGACTTGTTCTTCTCCAGCTTCTTTATGGCAACCGGCTTTCACGGCTTCCACGTGGCCATCGGTACGATCTTTCTGGCCGTGTGCCTTATCCGTGCGATGCGGGGCGATTTCACTCCTGAACAGCACGTCGGTTTCGAAGCCGCAGCATGGTACTGGCACTTTGTTGACGTGGTATGGCTGTTTCTTTTCTTCGCCGTCTACATGTGGGGCATCTAAGCGCCCCGCCTGCTTGCAAACCGGCAGGTAATCACTAAAAGCAACAGGCGCGTAAGGGCAACCTTGCGCGCCTTTGTCTTGATGTTGCCCGGGCGGTAACCAACCACAAGAGAGCCGTATGCGCCGCACGCTATTCCTGCTGATTATCGGCCTTGGGGGGGCTGCTATCCTGATCTCGCTTGGGGTCTGGCAGGTACAGCGGCTTGCTTGGAAACAGGCGATCATCGCTGATATCAACGCGCGTATCACCGCAACACCTGTTGCCCTGCCTGAAACCGTTGATCCGCAAACCGATGCATACCTGCCGATTGTCGCCGATGGCGTCATGGGCGATGGCGAAATTCATGTGTTGGTTTCGCAAAAGGACATCGGTGCAGGCTACCGCATTATCGCGCCGTTCGAATTGCAAGACGGTCGCGAGATCATGGTCGACCGCGGCTTTGCCCTTGCCACCGCCAAAGACACCGAACGTGCCATCGGTCCTGCATCTGTCATTGGCAATCTGCAATGGCCCCAAGAAACCGACGGCTTTACCCCTGCGCCTGATATGAATGCCAATATTTGGTTCGCCCGCGATGTCGATGCAATGGCCGGTGCCTTGCAAACCCTACCGATCTTGCTGGTGGCACGGCCAAGCTCTGTTCGGGAACCCGGGGTAAGCGCCCTGCCAGTTGATACGGCCCGTATCCCGAATGATCACTTGCAATACGCGATCACCTGGTTCTCTCTTGCCGCCATCTGGCTTGGCATGAGCCTATTTTTCCTGCGCCGCCGTGGCGCATCCAAAGTCGAAAGCTGACCCTTCTTATGCGTTATGTATCTACTCGTGGATCTGCCCCCGTTCTGAATTTCGAAGAAGCACTGCTGACGGGCCTTGCCCGTGACGGCGGGCTGTATGTGCCGGAAACGATCCCGACGCTGTCGCGCGAAGACCTGACCGAGATGGCGACGATGTCCTATGAAGACGTCGCATTCAAAGTGATGCGCCCCTTTATCGGTGACACCTTCACGGATGACGAATTCAAACAGTTGATTGCCAATGCCTATGCCGGGTTCAACCACACGGTTCGCGCGCCTTTGGTGCAGCTGGATCAGGGGCACTTCTTGCTGGAACTGTTCCACGGCCCCACGCTGGCGTTCAAAGATTTCGCAATGCAGTTGATCGGCCAGATGTTTCAGGCGGTTCTGTCGCGCAAGGGCGACCGCGTGACGATCGTCGGCGCGACCTCTGGCGACACGGGATCGGCCGCGATCGAGGCATTCCGCGGTTTGGATAATGTCGACGTGTTCATTTTGTACCCGCATGGCCGCGTGTCCGACGTGCAGCGCCGCCAGATGACCACCCCATCGGAAAGCAACGTGCATGCCTTGGCGTTGGACGGCGATTTTGACGATTGTCAGGCCCGCCTCAAGGACATGTTCAACGACCACGAATTCCGCGACGGCGTAAAGCTGGCTGGCGTGAACAGCATCAACTGGGGCCGTGTGTTGGCGCAGGTTGTTTACTACTTCACCGCAGGGCTGGCGATGGGCGCGCTGGATCGCAAGGTCAGCTTTACCGTTCCAACCGGCAACTTTGGCGACATTTTCGCAGGCTACATCGCACGCCAGATGGGCCTGCCGATTGCCGATCTGGTGGTGGCGACAAACCAGAACGACATTCTGCACCGCTGCCTGACCACAGGCGGCTATCACAAGGGCGAGGTCCATCCCTCGATCAGCCCGTCGATGGATATTCAGGTCAGCTCGAACTTTGAACGCGCGTTGTATTTCGCCTATGGGCAGGACAGTGACGCGATCAACGGCTTGATGGACGATCTTGCCAATGGTGGCTTTGATGTGGGCGACAATGCCTTGCGCGATCTGCAAAATACCTACAAGTCTGACCGCGTCTCGGAAGACGAAACCTCGGCCACGATCAAGGAATTTTACGCCAACACCAACGAATTGCTGTGCCCGCATTCCGCCATCGGGGTCCGCGTTGCCCAAGCGTTGCGTGATCCGGCGACCCCCATGATCACATTGGCCACAGCGCATCCGGCCAAATTCCCCGACGCGGTCGAGGCTGCAACAGGTGTGCGCCCGCCATTGCCACCCCATATGGCTGATCTATTCGACCGCGAGGAACGCGTGACCCGCGTGCCAAACGATCTGGCAGCCCTCAAGGACATCATCAAAGGGGGCATCGCCCAGTGAGTTTGCAACAACACCGCCTGTCCAACGGGTTTCGCATTGTAACCGAACACATGCCCGGCCTCGCCTCTGCCTCAATCGGGGTGTGGGTGACGGCAGGTGCGCGTCATGAGACACCGAAACAAAACGGCATTGCGCATTTCCTTGAGCATATGGCGTTCAAGGGAACCGCCAAACGCACATCGCTACAGATTGCCGAGGCAATCGAGGATGTTGGCGGGTATATCAACGCCTATACCTCGCGCGAGGTGACTGCCTATTATGTGCGGGTGCTGGAAAACGATGTGGCCCTTGGGTTGGATGTGATCGCGGATATTTTGCGCAATCCTGTGTTGGACAAAAACGAGATCGAGGTTGAACGCGGCGTGATCCTGCAAGAGATCGGCCAAGCCTTGGACACGCCTGACGATGTGATCTTTGACTGGTTGCAGGAAGAGGCGTATCCAAATCAACCGCTGGGCCGCACCATTCTTGGCCCGCAAGAGCGTGTGTCAAATTTCACCCGCGAGGACCTGTCGGGTTTCATCTCGCAGCATTACGGCCCTGAACAGATGATCCTGTCAGCGGCAGGGGCTGTGGATCACGACGAAATCGTGCGCCTTGCCGAGAAACTGTTCGGTGACATGCCATCAAAGCCGCTGTTCGATGTTGATGCTGCGAAATTTTCCGGGGGCGAGGTTCGCCAGATCAAACCTCTTGAGCAGGCCCATTTTGCTCTTGGCTTTGAATCCCCCGGTTACCGCGCCGATGATATCTATGTCGCGCAAATCTATGCCTCCGCGCTTGGCGGTGGTATGTCCAGCCGGCTGTTTCAGGAAATTCGCGAAAACCGTGGTCTGTGCTATACGATCTTTGCCCAAGCGGGGGCCTATGCCGACACCGGCATGATGACGATCTATGCAGGCACCAGCGGTGAACAACTCCCTGAATTGGCGGGCATCACCGTCGACGAGATGAAGCGCGCGGCATCCGATATGTCACCCGCCGAAGTGGCACGCGCACGGGCACAGATGAAAGCCGGGTTGCTGATGGGGCTGGAAAGCCCGTCAAACCGCGCCGAACGTCTTGCACGGCTTATGCAGATTTGGGATCGCATTCCGCCTTTGGAAGAAACGATTGCGCAGATCGATGCCGTGACCACAGGTGATGTGCGTGATTTCGCCCAGCAGATGGCGTCAACCGCTCCGGCTGCCTTGGCGCTTTATGGCCCGGTCGAAGCGGCACCAACACTGGAAGCCCTACAAGAGCGTCGCGCCGCCTGATGTTATTGGTCAAACGGAAACTCGCGATTGAGACGGAGCGGCTGACTTTGCGCCCTCCGATCCATTCCGATTTCCGGTCTTGGGCCACGTTGCGCGCCGATAGCATTGATTATCTCACCGGGTGGGAACCCTCTTGGGCCAGCGACCACCTGTCGCGCAAGTCGTTTACCAACCGGGTGTATTGGGCGTCGCGTTCCGTGACAGGGGGCACGGCGTTGCCGCTGTTTATGATCCGGCGTAAAGACAATGTTCTGATCGGGGCCATCACCCTTGATAATATTCGCAGGGGGCCGGCACAGGCTGGCACCCTTGGCTATTGGACCGGCGAAAGGTTCGCGCGCCGCGGCTATATGCGTGAGGCGATAGAGGCGACCGTACACCATGCGTTTACGCGTCTGGACCTAAGCCGGATCGAGGCGGCCTGCCTGCCCGAGAACGTCGCATCGCGCGGCTTGCTGGAAAAGACGGGGTTCAAATACGAGGGTGTCGCGCAAAGCTATCTGCAGATCGATGGCCGCTGGCGCAATCACGTACTCTATGCCCAATTGCGCAATGACCGGCGTGGCAAGACCGCTGCGGGCTAGTCTCGCGGCAGGCGTCGGGCAAAAATAAAGGGGGCCCAAAAGCCCCCTCATGTCATCTGAAACTAATCATGTTCTTAACGGCGACGGTCGCGGCGTGCGCTCATCGGTTGGAATGCCACGCCAACGTGGGCCTCGCAGTAAGGTTTGCCTTGCTGCACGGGCAGACCGCAGAACCAGAAATCATCCGTCGCAGGATCGCCAACGGGCCATTTGCAGGTACGTTCTGTCAGGTCCATCAGGCCGATCTTTTTCGATTTCTTCTCGATCTCGCTTACCTTGGCCAAGGCCTCGGGGCTGATCTCGTTGGCCGATGGCTGTGGTGGCAGGGGTTGGCCTGCTGGAATGATCTTGGCGCGTGCCGGCAGATTGGGCCGTGGCGCGGGTGCGGCCTCGACCTCTTCTTCTTTTGGCTCGACCTTCGGCTTCACGGCTGCCTTCGCGGCGGGCTTCGGCTTGGCCTCTGCCTTGGGGGCTGCGGTGGCAGGTGCGGCTGCACCGGTCGTTGTGCGGTTTGACAGGCCCAGACGGTGAACCTTGCCGATCACGGCATTGCGGGTGACGCCGCCCAGTTCTTTTGCGATCTGGCTGGCAGATTGGCCTTCGCCCCACATTTTCTTCAAAATTTCTACGCGGTCATCAGTCCAAGACATTTGGCGTCCTTAGCTAAAAAGCGGCCCCATTCCGGACCGCCTTGGAAAATCTCAAGTCCCTATACTAATCACTGACAGCTTGGGTGCAAGGCGCGAAGCAGCGTTTGGGGGGCTTGTGGGCCTAATCGGGGCTGCAAAACCACATCAAAATCGAACTCTTTGACCCAAATCGACCGAAAATACAGGGGTCGGCAAAATTTACGCTATGCAATATCGCCCCATTCGATTAACAAATCCGCATGATCAATTGCGTAGCACATATTTCGCGACGACGCCAAAGCTGACCTAGCTTCGCCATCCCTGTCGTGGGGTGCGATTGATCATATGCGGTAATAATCCGCAAAAACCCCCTGAATTCCATTGACCCTTTCCGCCTCCCATGGCCTTTTGTGGCTTTGATGCGGCCAACCCCACAAGGATGATCCCGATGATCCCATCTGTTCTGCCGACCTATTCCCGTGCGCCCCTTAGCTTTGTCAAAGGCGAAGGCAGCTGGCTGATCGAGGAAGACGGCCGTCGATTTCTGGATTTGGGCGCGGGCATCGCCGTTAACGCATTGGGCCATGCCAACCCTGCGTTGGTCGCAGCGCTGACGGAACAGGCGGGCAAGCTTTGGCACACGTCGAACCTGTATCAAATACCCCAGCAGCAAGCGCTCGCCGATAAACTCGTCGATCTCAGCTTTGCTGATACGGTGTTTTTCACCAACTCGGGTACAGAATCCTGCGAGCTGGCCGTGAAAATGGCGCGCAAATATTTCTACGACAAAGGGCAGCCCGACCGGGTCGAGATTATTACCTTCTCCGGCTCGTTTCACGGTCGTTCCTCTGCGGGTATTGCGGCTGCCGGGTCCGAAAAAATGATCAAGGGGTTTGGCCCGCTCCTGCCGGGGTTCATACATCTCGAGTTTGGCGATGAAGACGCGCTTAAAGCCGCGATTACCGACACTACGGCTGCGATTATGATCGAACCGATCCAAGGTGAGGGCGGCATTCGCCCTGTCCCGGATCAAAGCCTGAAAGAGATGCGTGCACTCTGTGATGAACACGGCATCCTTCTTATCCTGGACGAGGTACAATGCGGCGTCGGCCGGACCGGCAAGCTTTTTGCCCACGAATGGGCGGGCATCACACCCGACATCATGATGGTCGCCAAAGGCATCGGTGGTGGCTTCCCCCTGGGCGCGGTGCTTGCCACCGAAGATGCGGCATCAGGCATGACGGCGGGCACCCACGGATCGACGTATGGCGGTAACCCTTTGGCCTGCGCCGTCGGTAATGCGGTCATTGATATCATTGGCGATCCGGCCTTTCTGGCCGAGGTCAACCGCAAGGCCAGCATGATCCGTCAAAAGCTCGAAGGTCTTGTGGCCAACCACCCCGATATCTTCGAATCCGTTCGCGGTGCTGGGCTCATGTTGGGTCTGAAATGCAAAGCAGCGAACAGCGATGTGGTCGCGGCGGGCTATAAACACGAAATCGTCACCGTACCGGCTGCCGACAATGTGATCCGCCTGCTGCCACCCCTGACAATCACCGATGAAGAAATCGCCGAAGCGATTGCGCGGCTCGACAAAACCGCAAGCAGCCTTGAAACGGCCTGATCTTCATTTTGCCCAATAAACTCCGGGGGGTTCGGGGGGGCTGGCCCCCCGTCCTTTCAAACAGAAGAATTACCTATGAAACATTTTCTCGACATTCACCAAACCGACCCCGCCGAACTGCGCGGGATCATCGACAACGCTGCCGCCATGAAGGCTGACCGTCAGGGCCGCCCGCGCGGTGCGCCTGACGACGAACAACCTCTCAAAGACCACATGGTCGCGCTGATATTCGAAAAACCATCGACCCGTACCCGCGTCAGCTTTGATGTTGGTGTGCGCCAGATGGGTGGCCAAACCATGGTTTTGTCCGGCGCAGACATGCAACTGGGTCACGGTGAAACCATCGCCGACACAGCCCGCGTGTTGTCACGCTATGTTGACCTGATCATGATCCGCACCTTCGAAGAAGCGACGCTTTTGGAAATGGCCGAATACGCCAGCGTTCCGGTGATCAACGGGCTGACCAACCGCACGCACCCTTGCCAGATCATGGCCGATATCATGACGTTCGAGGAACATAACGGCCCGATCAAAGGGAAAAAGGTCGTCTGGTCCGGCGACGGCAACAATGTCTTTGCTAGTTTTGCCCATGCAGCCAAAAGCTTTGACTTTGACCTGGTATTTACCGGGCCGCCGACCCTAGACCCGGAGCCCGCGCTGAACGGCCTTTACACCGTCGAGCGTGATCCAAACAAAGCGGTCGAGGGCGCAGATCTGGTTGTCACGGATACATGGGTTTCCATGCATGACCCGCAATCCGCGCGTGAACGCCGTCACAATCAGTTGCGCGGCTATCAGGTGAACGATGGGTTGATGTCCAAGGCCAAGCCTGACGCCCTGTTCATGCATTGCTTGCCGGCCCACCGCGATGACGAGGTGACAAGCGCGGTTATGGACGGCCCCAATTCGGTGATCTTTGACGAGGCTGAAAACCGGCTGCACGCGCAAAAATCGATCATGCGCTGGTGCTTGGGTAAATGACCTCGCAGCAACCTATCGTCGTTGCGGGTGCAGGGGCGATCGGTTGCTTTGTGGGCGGTCTTTTGGCGGCGCGCGGTCATGATGTGACCTTGCTTGCGCGCCGCCGTGTCATGGATCAGATCACCGAAAACGGTCTGCACCTGACGGATTTTGGCGGGTTGGATGTGGATGTGCGCGCGCAAGACCTGACGCTGACGGATGACCCAAATTGCCTGAAAACAGCGGCGTTGGTTTTGGTGACGGTCAAGACCGCAGATACTGCCGCGATGGCGCATGAAATCAACCGGAACGCGCCCAAAGACGCAGTTGTGACCAGCCTTCAAAATGGGATGGAGGCGGTGCAAACTTTGCGAAACATCCTGCCAGCCCATGATGTCCGCGCCGGCATGGTGCCGTTCAATGTGGTGCCTGTGGGTGCGGGTTCGTATCATCGTTCTACCAGCGGTGATATTGTGATAGAGGCGGGCGGGACGCCTTTGGCCGACCATCTGTCACACCCTGATCTGGTATTTGAAAGCAGCGATGATATTGCAGCTGTCCAATGGGGCAAGTTGCTAATCAATTTGAACAATGCGCTGAATGCTTTGTCCGGTTTGACGCTTCAGGCGCAACTGCTCAGCCGTCCTTGGCGCTTGGTCATGGCCGCACAGATGGTTGAGGCGTTAAAGGTGTTGAAGGCGCATGGCATTCAAACGCGATCCTCAACGCCCTTGCCATCGGGGTTGATCCCATGGGTTTTGCGCCTTCCAACGCCGCTGTTTCAGCAGGTCGCGGCCAAGATGCTTACCATCGATCCCACGGCGCGCACGTCTATGTCCTATGATCTTGAGGCCGGAAAACCGACCGAGATTGACGCGCTTCAAGGGGTGATCATCAGGCTGGCCGCTGAAAAATCAGTGCCAACACCGCTGTGCACGCGCGTGCAGCAGCACATAAATCAGGCCACAGGGCAGGGGATACCGCACCTGTCCCCGACTGATATCTAGCCAACAATCGCCGTCAGCACGACAAAGATAAGCGCGGACATGGTTGCGGCGGCCGGAACGGTGATCACCCAAGCGGCAATGATTGTCATGAAATGCGACCGACGTACCAGTTTGCGGCGGCGGCGTTCCTCAACGGCAATGCGTTTGACCCGGACAACGGTGGCATCGGGTCCGCGCAACCGGCGCTCCATATGCCATTCGCGGTAAAAGCCCACGCCAAACACGCCGCCAACCGCGATATGGGTCGAACTGACGGGCAGCCCCAGCCAGGATGCCACAATCACCGTGATTGCCGCGGACAGGGCCACACAATAGGCGCGCATGGGGTTCAGCTTGGTAATCTGGCTGCCGACCATACGGATCAGTTTCGGCCCGAACAAAAACAGCCCGAACGAGATGCCAAATGCACCGATCACCATGACCCATGTGGGTATGGATACTTTGGCCTCGAAACCGCCAAATTCCGACGCGTGAACAATAGCGGCCAAGGGGCCAACCGCGTTGGCAACATCATTGGCCCCGTGGGCAAAGCTTAGCAAAGCGGCAGAAAACACCAGCGGCAGGCCGAACAACACCTTTACGGATTTGTTGCGGTTTTCCATCCCGACAGAGGCGCGAAAAATCGCGGGGCGTGACAGGGCATACGCAATGATGCCAAGTATCAAACCGATAAACAGGGCCATGCCCATGTCGATATGAACGATCTTTTTCAGCCCCTTCAGCGCCAGATAGGTGGCGAACACGCCAGCCATAACGCCCACCAAAATCGGAACCCACCGGCGCGCGGCTGCGATCTTGTCTTCTTGGTACAGGATTTTTGCTTTGATCAACGCCAGAAAACCCGCAGCGACGACCCCGCCCAAAACCGGTGAAATCACCCAGCTTGCGGCGATCATGCCCATCGAGGGCCAATTAACGGCGGACAGGCCAGCAGCAGCGATACCTGCGCCCAAAACGCCCCCGACGACCGAATGGGTTGTCGACACCGGCGCGCCCACCCAAGTGGCCAGATTGACCCAAAGAGCAGACGAAATAAGTGCGGCCATCATCGCCCAGATAAACACCTGCGCATCTGCAACCGACGTCGGATCAATGATCCCCTTTGAGATGGTCGATACAACATCGCCCCCGGCCAGCAATGCGCCTGCGCTTTCGCAGATGGCGGCAATCAGAATGGCACCGCCCATGCTAAGCGCCTTGGCACCCACAGCCGGGCCCATATTGTTGGCAACGTCGTTGGCCCCAATATTGACCGCCATATAGGCCCCAAAGGCCGCAGCGGCGATGACCACGTAATTGGACGACGAATAGCCAAGGAAGATGCCCGCAGAAAGGGCCGCAAACACGATAAATGCCAGCGCGATCCCGAAACCGACCATCGGGCGGGCGGCATAGGTTGCTGCTTGTTCTACCCGTGAAATGCGGTGCAGATCAGTGTCCAGCGTCTTCCATTGCTGGCCTTTTGGCGCGTCAGTCATAGCTGCTCCGATCAATACGATTGGCGCGTCCTGCCAGAAACGCTGCACCTATACAAGTCTGAGCCTATGAGCCGGACAAACCGGGCAACGTAGATTAAAGCGACCGCAGAATATCCTGCAGGTCTGGTTCATCGACAAGCTTGGCAGCCTCGGCCGGGGTAAACCATTTGCGCTTGCGTTCATTAACCTCGGGGTATTTATCTTCGAGGTTGCGCACGCGTGTCAGGTACACTTGGGCATTCACAGGCGTGGACAGCCCGTGATCCAGACGTTTGTTATAGTCATAATAACCGATCGGGTCGCTTTCGATGTCGGCTTTTGACACGCCGGCCTCTTCCCAAGCTTCTTGCAGGGCGGCCTCGGCACCATCAAGACCGTCTACGGGCCAGCCTTTTGGCACGATCCATCGCCCGGTGTCACGGCTTGTGATCAGCAACACCTGTTTACCCTTCGATGTCTCGCGATAGCATAGTGCTGCGACTTGCAGCCGTTTCGGCCGCTGCCACATAGGAAGGAACATTTCATCCCATGCGCGTTTGAATGCGTGCATCATTTTAGATCACCTGCCAACAGATACGTTTTTTGTTTTTATCGTTAATTAGTAAACGATTTTGTAAAAGGAATCAATTTCTTAGGATTTGGCCTCTTGCAGCGGCGCTCTGCGCGTTCCACTTTGTGAGGGCTACCTTGAAAGGAATATAGTCATGAAAAACCGCGAAACCAGTGCTAATATCGGGGTTTTCGGACTAGGCACCATGGGCAGCGCGTTGGCGTTGAACCTGGCTGAACATGGTTTCAAGGTTGCAGTCAGCAACAAGGAAGCGGACTGGATCGCGCCGTTCATCGAGGCATCCGGCCCTCTTGCGGGGCAGTTTACCGGTGCCGCTGACCTGGCTGAATTTGTAGCTTCTATATCCCGCCCCCGCAGCGTCTTGTTTATGATACCGTCAGGCGCGCCGATGGATGCGATGATCGACGTGATTTTACCGTATCTGGATCGCGGTGACACGATCATTGATGGCGGAAATGCCGATTTCCACGACACCCGCAGACGGTCAACCATGGTTGAAAAGACCGGATGCCATTTCGTTGGTATGGGCGTTTCCGGCGGTGCAGACGGTGCGCGGCATGGCCCGTCGATCATGGTCGGCGGTACCCAAGAAAGCTGGCAACATATGCGCCCGATGGTCGAAGCCATCGCCGCCAAATTCCAAGACGAGCCTTGCGTTGATCATCTGGGCCCCGACGGTGCTGGCCATTTCGTCAAGACAGTGCACAACGGCATTGAATACGCGGATATGCAAATGATCGCCGAAGTATACGGCATTTTACGCGACGCGGGCGGGCAAACCGCAGCCGATATCGGGCGTCTATTTGAAAGCTGGCAAAACGGGCCGCTAAGTTCTTACCTGATCGAAGTATCGGCAGCGGCGTTGCAAACCACCGATGCCATCACGGGCCGGCCCCTTGTCGATGTGATCAAGGATCAAGCCGGCCAAAAAGGCACGGGCCGCTGGACCTTGATCGAGGCGCTGAAGCTGGGCCAATCGGCCAGCACAATCGAGGCAGCCGTGGGCGCGCGCGGGTGGTCGAGCGAAAAGAAAACCCGTCAGATTGCCGAGCCGCTGTTGGCGGCGCACCCGCAAGAGGCACCAATGCCCGATGCGGATGACCTGCAACAGGCGCTGCTGGCCGCGCGCATCATCGGCCATGCGCAGGGGTTTCGCGTTTTGGCGGCGGCATCTGACGAATTTGCGTGGCAGTTAGACATGGCGCGCATATCCGAGATTTGGCGCGCAGGATGTATCATCCGGTCTGCCTTGTTGGATGATTTCGCAACCGCATTCCGCAGTGAACTGCCCGGCGGCGAACTGATCCTTGCGCCTGCTATTCGCGATCTGCTGGACGGATCAATCGGGGCGTTGCGGCGGGTCGTAGCGACTGCCGTGTTGTCCGGGGTCGCAGTACCTGCGCTTGGCGCGTCTTTGGCGTGGTACGATACGATCAGGCGCGGGCGGGGCACCGCCAACCTAATCCAAGCGCAACGTGATTTCTTTGGGGCGCATGGGTTCGAACGGCTGGATCAAGAGGGTGCCCATCACGGTGATTGGGCTGTGATCGCAAAAACCTAAGCCGCGAAGGGGTCCACGAGGTACCCGACATGGGACAGGTACAGACCATGTGGCGGGGATACTGGCCCACAGGCCTGACGGTCGCGCGCCTCAAGCATGGTTTTGACATCCTCGGGGCGAAGAGACCCTGCGCCGACCCGTTCCAACGTGCCTACAAAACTGCGGACTTGGTTGTGCAAAAACGACCGTGCCCGCACATCGAAATGCACTTCGGGTCCGGCGGGGGTGTCCACCAATGTCATGTCCAGACGGTCAACGGTCTTAACGGGCGTGATGGATTGGCAAATCGTCGACCTGAATGTTGTGAAATCATGTTTGCCCAGCAGATAGCTTGCACCTTCGCGCATGGCATCCAGATCAAGCGGCTTCTTTACGTTCCACACCAACCCGGCCTGATGGGTCGCAGGTGCCCGCCGCATCAGGATACGAAAAAAGTATCGCCGTTCCTGCGCGGAAAAACGGGCATGAAACGTCTCGTCGACCTGTGCGCAATCTACGATCGCCACGGGATGCGGCTTCATGTGATAGTTTAACGCTTCGGACAGCCTGAACGGGGTCCAGTCGCGTTCCATATCGCAATGGGCGACCTGTGCCATCGCATGAACGCCTTTGTCCGTGCGGCCCGCCGCTGCGATGTTGTGATCGCGCGGTTCGATTTTGGCCAGCGCAGCCTCGATCACGCCCTGAACCGAGGGCACATCGTTCTGGCGTTGCCACCCGTGAAAGGGTTCGCCGTGGTATTCGATTTTCAGGGCATAGCGATACATGGCGGGGGCTTAGCGCGGGCGGTGCCTTCTGGCAATCCCTGCACCCCGTGCTTATGTTCACTTTCAACAGCAAGATAAGGGCGGGCGCGGGCTTTGGTACTCTCAAGAATTGCCGATGAAATTTGGCGGCAGGTCGAAAATGTTCAGGACGGCGTGTCAGAGGTATTCTTTGAACCCGTGATCCGTTTGGGCGTTACCGGTCTAGCACGGTCTGGCAAGACGGTTTTCATCACGTCGCTGGTGGCCAATTTGCTGGATCGCGGTCGCATGCCGGGCTTGCTGGCCGCATCCGAAGGGCGGATCGAGGCCGCGTTTTTGCAGCCTCAACCCGATGATACCGTGCCGCGCTTTGAATATGAAAATCACCTTGCCGCTTTGACAGGCCCCACGCCCCATTGGCCCGAAAGCACCCGCGCGATATCGCAATTGCGTTTGTCCTTGCGCGTGCGGCCAAATGGCTTGCTCGCGGGGTTTCAGGGGCCGCGCACGATCCATCTGGATATTGTGGATTACCCCGGCGAATGGCTGCTGGATCTGGCGTTGATGGATGTGGATTACGCGGAATGGTCCGCGCAGGTTTTGCAACGGATCGAAGGGCGCGACGAGGCGGCAGCCTACCGCGCGTTGGTCGCAGACACGGATGCGCAGGCTGTCCTTGATGAACCGACGGCACAGGCGCTTGCCGCCAGCTTTGCCGGATATCTGCAAACAGCGCGGGCAAATGGCTATTCCGATTGCACGCCGGGGCGGTTCTTGCTGCCCGGTGATCTGGCGGGATCGCCGGTGCTGACCTTTGCGCCCTTACCCGGCGACGGGGGGGCACGCGGATCGCTGCTGCGCGAAATGGCACGGCGGTTCGAGGCGTATAAACGCAAAGTCGTGCAACCGTTTTTCCGCGATCATTTTGCCAAGATCGACCGCCAAGTCGTGCTGGTCGATGCGCTTGGCGCGATCAATCAAGGCCCGCGTGCCGTCGAAGACCTGCGCGCCGCGATGACCGAAATTCTGAGCAGCTTTAGACCGGGGCGCAACGGGTTCCTGACGCAAATCCTGCGCGGTAAACGGGTCGAGAAAATCCTGTTTGCCGCGACCAAGGCCGATCATCTGCACCATTCCCAGCATCCCCGCCTGACCGCGATCATGGAGGCCTTGACCCGCGACGCCCGAGACCGCGCGCGATTTGCGGGGGCCACGACCTCGGCTATGTCGCTGGCATCCTTGCGTGCCACGACCGAAGCGTCGATGCAGCATGGCGGCGAAACCCTAGATGTTGTGCGCGGCAGTCTGCTTGAGACGGGAAAAGAGGCGGCGTTATATCCCGGCGAGCTGCCCAAAGACCCCGCGCATCTGCTAAGCCCCGCGCGGGCGGGCGCAGAAAAATGGCTGGATCAGGACTATAAAATAATGCGTTTTGCCCCGGCGAAACTGGACCTGCGCCCCGGCGACGGCCCGCCACATATCCGGCTGGACCGCGCCGCAGAGTTTCTGATCGGAGACCGGTTGTGACCGCTTTACGTATGGCGCGCGATCTGGATGCGGGGGCGGTGGGCGCGATCCTGTCCGAATTCGTCGACACGTCGGACTGGATGCCGCGCATTCACACCCGCGCTGAAGATATCGCCCATGCGGCCCGTATGATCGACCTAGGTCGGGTTCATGTGGTGGAGGATAACGGTAAAGTGGTCGGGTTCTGTGCCAGAAATGGTGACGATCTTGATGCGCTCTACGTGGCGTCTGAAAAACGCGGGCAAGGCATAGGGGCCGCATTGCTACGCCATGCGCAAACTGCGGTGGACCGTCTGGAGTTATGGACGTTTCAAGCCAACGAGGGTGCCCAACGATTTTACCTGCGCCACGGTTTTGTAGAGCTGCAGCGCACGGATGGAAGCGGCAATGATGAACGCTTGCCGGATATTCAATACGAATGGCAACGGGAGACTGTGTGATGGCCAAAGGTCCGGTATTGTTTGATCTTGAGGAAGATGTGGCACCACGTCCGTCAGTCTCTGACGCGCCGCCCGTGCCCGAAGTTGGTATGCCCGCCCCACAGGGCCAAGCGATGCAAATTGCCGCGCGATTAGGGGCGCGTAAACCGTCCAAACTGGTCAAGCTGTTCTGGTGGTTGCTGACGACGTTTATCGGGGCGTTGGTGTCGATCACCGCGTGGAACTTTATCGCGGGACTGATGGCAAGCTATCCTGTGATCGGGATGGCAATGACCGTGTTGATTGGCGCGTTGCTGCTGGTCGTGGCACTGCTGTGCCTGCGCGAGCTTGCGGCGTTCAGCCGGTTGGCGCGGTTGGACGGATTGCATCACGACGTCGGCGAAGCCTTGGCCCAAGATGATCTGAAAGCGGCGCGGTCGGTGACGGATCGGCTGGTGGCACTGTATCAGGGCCGCGAAGATACCCGCTGGGGCCGCGACCGGCTGGCCGAGCTGCGCGCGGATCAATTGGATGCGCAAAGCCTGCTGGCGTTGACCGAGGCGGAGCTGCTGGGCCCGCTGGACATCGCCGCCAGTCGGGAAGTCGAAGCCGCAGCGCGGCAGGTCGCGACGGTGACCGCACTGGTGCCGCTGGCGCTGGCCGATGTCGCCGCCGCCCTGACCAGCAACCTGCGCATGATCCGCCGCATCGCTGAAATCTATGGCGGGCGGTCCGGATTCTTTGGATCGTGGCGGCTGACGCGGGTGGTGATGTCGCATCTGGTGGCAACCGGCGCTGTTGCGGTTGGCGATGATATGCTTGAGCCGATTTTGGGCGGGACGATATTGGCCAAACTTTCGCGGCGCTTTGGCGAGGGGTTGGTGAACGGTGCCTTGACGGCGCGGGTTGGTGTTGCCGCGATGGAAGTGTGCCGCCCTATGCCGTTTTCGCAAGGGCGCAGGCCCAAGGTGCGCAGTATCATCAAGCGGGCCTTGTCGGGGTTGTTCGGCAAGGGATCCCAGGCCGAGGGTTGATCGGGGTTCAGGATTGGGGCGCTGCCCCAAACCCCGGGATATTTAAGAGCCAGAGAACGCAGGGGGTGGGGGCTTGTCGCTTGGGATGGTGGGCCTTATAAGACGCGCATGAACCGGATATCCGTGATCATTATTCGAATTATTTTCCCGGCGCTCTGATTTGACGAGACGCCGGGCCTTAGGTGTTAGAGATACTCGCGCCGCAGCTGACCATCCCTTTTATACCCGTTTGCCAAAGGACGCCCCACATGTGCGCCGACACCCCCGAAACAGTTGATTACAAATCCACGCTGAACCTGCCCAAGACCGATTTCCCGATGCGCGCAGGCCTGCCCAAACGCGAGCCCGAGTGGCTGGCGCAGTGGGAGAAGATTGGCGTTTATGACCGGTTGCGTGAAAAAGAAGGCCGCACGCCTTTTACGCTGCATGATGGCCCGCCCTATGCGAACGGGCATCTGCATATCGGTCACGCGCTGAACAAGACGATCAAGGATATGATCGTGCGCAGCCATCAGATGATGGGTTTTGACGCGCGCTATATCCCCGGTTGGGATTGCCACGGTCTGCCGATCGAATGGAAGATCGAAGAGCAGTACCGCCAGAAGGGCAAGAACAAAGACGACGTGCCGATCAATGATTTCCGCGCCGAGTGCCGCAAGTTTGCTGCCGGTTGGGTGGATATCCAGCGCGAAGAGTTCAAGCGTCTGGGCGTTACCGGCAATTGGGCCGATCCGTATCTGACGATGGATTTCCATGCCGAGCGCGTGATCGCCGAGGAGTTCATGAAGTTCCTGATGAACGGCACGTTGTATCAGGGATCAAAGCCCGTGATGTGGTCGCCGGTTGAAAAGACAGCGCTGGCCGAGGCCGAGGTCGAATATCACGACAAGGAAAGCTTTACCATCTGGGTGAAGTTCAAGGTCGTGGGCACGGGTGACGCAACGCTGGATGGTGCGCAGGTCGTGATCTGGACTACGACACCTTGGACCATGCCAAGCAACAAGGCCGTCGTTTATGGCGAAGACATTGCTTATGGCCTGTACGAAGTAATCGGCCGGCCCGAGGAATCCTGGGTCAATATCGGCGACCGCTATATCCTGTCTGACGGCATGGCGATGGATGTGTTTGGTCGTGCGCGGCTTGATGAGACCATGGTGCGGCGTCTGTGCGATGTGACGCAGGATGATCTGGCCAAGATCAAGTTGCAGCACCCGCTGGCCGGTTCCGAAGGGAGCAATGGCGAATGGGATGATCTGCGCGACTTCCGCGCCGCTGATTTCGTGACCGACACCGAAGGCACGGGTTTCGTGCATTGCGCGCCCAGCCACGGTCTTGAGGAATATGAGCTGTACCGTGATCTGGGCATGCTGGAGCAGGTGATCACCTATAACGTGATTGAAGACGGGTCGTTCCGCGCGGATCTGCCGTTCTTTGGTGGCAAGGCGATCCTGAAGCCGAACGGCAAGGAAGGTGACGCGAACACCGCTGTGATCAACAAATTGGTCGAGGTCGGCGGATTGCTGGCACGTGGCAAGATCAAGCACAGCTATCCGCATAGCTGGCGGTCCAAGGCTCCGGTCATCTATCGCAATACGGCGCAGTGGTTTGCAGCCATCGACAAGCCCGTTGGTGACGGGTTGGACACCTTTGGCAAGACCATCCGCGAACGTGCCTTGACCGAGATTGATAACGTGAACTGGGTGCCGAAAAAGGGCCGCAACCGCCTGCATTCGATGATGGAGGCACGCCCTGACTGGGTGCTGTCGCGTCAACGTGCATGGGGTGTGCCGCTGACCTGCTTTACCAAGAAAGGTGCGTTGCCAACGGACGCTGATTTCCTGCTGCGCAATCCGGACGTGAACAAGCGGATCGTTGATGCGTTCGAGGTCGACGGTGCTGACGTTTGGTACGAAGACGGCGCGAAAGAGCGCTTCCTGGGCGGGATCGTAAACCCCGAAGACTATAACCAAGTGTTCGACATCTTGGACGTATGGTTCGATTCCGGTTCGACCCATGCGTTCGTTCTGCGTGACCGTCCCGATGGCACCAAAGACGGTATCGCTGATGTTTATATGGAGGGCACCGACCAACACCGGGGCTGGTTCCATTCGTCACTGTTGCAATCGGTTGGCACCACGGGACACGCGCCCTATCGCAATGTTGTAACGCATGGCTTTACGCTGGATGCCAAGGGCATGAAGATGTCCAAATCCATCGGCAACACCATCGTGCCGGAAAAGATCGTGCAGCAATATGGCGCGGATATCCTGCGGCTTTGGGTGGCGCAGACAGACTATACTGCGGACCAGCGGATCGGGGATGAAATCCTGAAAGGTGTGGCAGACAGCTATCGCCGTTTGCGCAATACGATGCGGTATATGCTGGGGTCGCTCAAGGATTTCGACAAGTCCAAAGCCGTCGCAGTAGAGGACATGCCCGAGCTGGAGCGTCTGATTCTGCACAAGCTGGCCGTTCTGGATGGCGTTGTGCGCGAAGGCTATACCAAGTTCGATTTCCAGGGCGTGTTCCGCGCGGTGTTCGAATTTGCCACGCTTGATCTGTCGTCGTTCTATTTCGATATCCGCAAAGATGCGTTGTATTGCGATGGCGACACGACACGCAAACTGGCCGCGCTGACCGTGCTGGATCACCTGTACAACCGTCTGACCACATGGCTGGCCCCGATCCTTGTCTTCACGATGGAGGAAGTCTGGCTGGAACGCCACGCAGGTGAAAACGCTTCGGTGCATTTGCAGGATTTCCCCGATACGCCTGCCGAATGGCGCGATGATGTGCTGGCTGCCCGTGCTGAAAAGGTACGTGCAGTGCGCCGTGTGGTCACGGGTGCGTTGGAAGAGCAACGGACTGCCAAGGTGATCGGGTCGTCGCTTGAGGCGGCACCTACCGTGTATCTTGCGCCTGAGTATGCCGAGGTCATCACCAACCCCGAAACCTTTGCTGATTTGTGCATCACCAGCCAGATCACCCTGACGACCGGGGACGCACCCGAAGGGGCATGGACATCTGATGATGTCGCAGGCGTCGCCGTGGTGTTTGCCAAGGCCGAGGGCGAGAAATGCGCCCGCTGCTGGAAGGTGCTGCCAGACGTTGGCACCCATGCGCACCCGGCCGTGTGCAAACGGTGCGACGATGCGGTTTCCTAAGGCGGGGCCGCACCCGACAGGCGTTTAGGTGGTTCTGCAACGTTCCATAAAGACGCAATTCGGTGTGCTGACAGTAACCGAAGAGGCAGGCGCAATCACGCGCCTGTCTTGGGGGACTGTGCTGAAGCAGGACAGCAGCGACCTGCTGGATGATGCTGTGCGCCAGCTGGCAGGTTTTGACACCGGCACGCTGACCGAATTTACGCTGCCCCTGCGGGTTGAGGGGAGCGATTTCCTTGTGGCGGTATGTGATGCGATATTCGCGATTCCCTTTGGCGAAACCCGCACCTATGGCGATATCGCCAAGGATCTGAATGCCCCCGCGCAGGCGGTGGGGCAGGCCTGCGGGCAAAACCCTATTCCCGTGATCATTCCGTGCCACCGTGTAATGGGGGCCAAAGGCCTGACGGGATATTCAGGGGCAGGGGGAGTCGAGACGAAAATCGCCTTGCTGCGCCATGAAGGGGCGGCGGGGCTGCTTATATAGTTTTTTTGTCGGGGCGTGGGTTTGCACCCACCCTACAGATCGCGGTCAAACAGGAACTGTTGCGCGACACCGGCAAAGGTCAGGTATAGGCTGGTCAGGATAAGACCCCAATGCGCCCAGCTGTCGGGGTGAAAATCGACCCAAGCAGCCCAGCCCGCAAAGAAGGTCCAGGCCAGCGCCATTGGCAGCGTCACGATGCGCCAGCGCTCTGTCCGGACAGGGTGCACGAATTTCAGCGGCGCAAACATGGTGATGGCAAGGAACGTCACCAGAATCAGTGAGACCCACCAAGGCGGTGATAGGGCGAACAGCACCAGCACCAGCATGTTCCAGCATCCGGGAAACCCCCAAAAGGAATTATCCTTTGTCTTCATGCGGGTGTCGCAGAAGTACATGGCACTGGCGAAGGTGATGATAATGATCATGACCCAGCCGCTCCACCCGTCCATCAGGCCGGATTTGAACAGGGCAAAGGCGGGGATGAAAACATAGGTCAGGTAATCAATGATCAGATCCAGCAGCACCCCGTCAAATTGCGGTGCATTTGTCTTTACATTATATCTGCGGGCCAATGGACCGTCGATTCCATCAACAAAAAAGGCGACGACCAGCCATAGGAACATCATATCCCATTTTTCATCGACGGCTGCCAACATGGCCAGCATGGCGAATATCGCGCCGGTTGCAGTGAACAAATGGACAAGAAGGGCGCGTGACTGAATACTCATGGCTCACAGATGCCAAATCTTTCTGGTAAGTGCAAAAGGAAAAGCGCAAGGAACCGCGTCGCGTTGGGTTGACCCCGCTGGTGATTCCGCCTAAAGCCTGACAACCAATTTCAGGGTTGCCTTGGTGCAGCCCATTCGGGTGTTGCGTCGGATCGCCGATAACACCTCTGTAGCAAAAGGATGAACCCATGTCGCGCGTTTGCGAATTGACCGGAAAAGGCCCGATGACGGGCAACAACGTAAGCCACGCCAAAAACCGCACGCGTCGTCGGTTCTTGCCAAACCTGAACGATGTGACGTTGCAGTCCGAAGCTTTGGGCCGCAGCTTTAAGTTCCGCATTTCTGCGGCTGCTTTGCGCACTGTCGACCACCGCGGTGGTCTGGACAAGTTCATGGCCAAAGCAAAGGACACCGAGCTGTCCGGCAACGCTTTGAAAGTGAAAAAGGCGATTGCGAAGTCCAGCGCGACTGCTGACGCACTTTCCTAAGACGTTCTAAAGTTTTTGTATGCAACCCTGGCTTAACCGCCGGGGTTGCGTCGTTTTTACATATCGAAACCCCACGACATCTGCGCTAAGGGTTGCGATATGTTGAACCGTTCAATCATTGCTGTCTTGCTTGCCTTGGTGTTGGGACTGACCAGCCAAAGCATGGCGGTCGCACGCGGTGCGTCTGCTGCGACGGGGCAAATCGTGCTATGTACGGGCACAGGGCCGGTCGCGGTGTATCTGGATGCCGAGGGTCAGCCGACCTCGGCCCCGCATATTTGCCCTGACGCGGCACTGAATATCCTTGTCGATGGGCCTGTCACACTGCTTGATGCCCCGGCGCAGTTAATCGTCTTTGGCGCGGTCGTCTTACAGTGCGATGTTCAGGAAATTATTCACCCAAAGCTGCGGCCTAATACGCGGGCACCGCCTGTGTTTGTCTAGAAGAAACCAATCTTAGACATCTCAAAACACAGGAATACCCAATGAAACTTGCTTCTTTTACCCGCGCGGTCTGCGCGATCGTTCTTTTGTCGGCTGGCCCTTTGGCGGCTCAAGGCATGATGGTCCATGATGCTTACGCGCGCAGTTCAACCGCGGCATCGACATCCGGCGCGGCATTTATGGTGCTGATGAACCATTCTGGCAGCGATGACCGCCTGATCGGCGCATCGTCCGACGTGGCCAAAAAGGTCGAACTGCACCAACACGCCGAAGACGCCAATGGCGTGATGCGTATGGGCGAAATCGAAGGTGGCGTGCCGATCGGAAATGACGAGGCCCACACATTCAAGCGCGGTGGCGATCACCTGATGTTCATGGGGCTGAACCGCCCGTTGGTGCAGGGCGAAATGATCAAAGTGACCCTTGAGTTCGAAAAAGCCGGTGAGGTCGAAATCGAGATCACCGTTGATCAGGACCGCCAGCCAGACGAAGGCACCATGGATCACAGCACCATGGACCACGGTACAATGGATCATTCCAGCCACAGCAAAGCGTCTGAATAAGACACGATCCGGCGGCCAGAGAACGGGTTTTACCTAAGCTCTGGCCGCTGTGATATGCTGCTGCCGCCGAGCAGTTCGTCGACCCACTCTGCGACAATGCGCGTGGCGGGGCCGGTGCGATGTTCGGCAAACTGGTTCCCAACGGCAGAACGTTCAAGGTTCATCTCAATCGTATGCGCCCCGTTGCGGCGGGCATCAGCGACGAACCCCGCGGCGGGGTACACATTTCCCGACGTGCCAATGGCAGCAAAAATATCCGCCTCGGCAAGATGGTCAAAGATGACCTCCATATCATAGGGCATTTCGCCAAACCAAACGATGTCAGGTCGAGCTGCGGGCGCGCTGCATTTCGGGCAGGCGTCACCGGGGGCCATGACCATGGGGGCAGGCCAGCGATGGTCGCAGGCCGCGCAAAGCGCCGATTTCAGGGCACCATGCATATGCATGACGTCCAACGCGCCGCCCTGTTCATGCAGATCATCCACGTTCTGGGTAACGATTACGACTTGGCCATCGTACTGCTTTTGCAGCTTGGCCAATGCCATATGCGCGGCGTTTGGCATAACTTCTGATGCCTGCTTGCGTCGGGCGTTATAGAAATCAACGACCAGCTTGGGGTCGCGGGCAAACCCTTCGGGGGTGGCCACGTCTTCGACACGGTGCTGCGCCCACAACCCGTCTTCGGCGCGGAACGTTTCGATCCCGCTTTCAGCGGAAATGCCGGCCCCGGTGAGAATGACAATCTTGCTCATCTTTCCTGCCTTTCGATGTCTTTTAATAGATTACCCGTCGAGGGTATGAAAACTGCTGGAAAGCCATGGCATCTGCGCCAGCGTGGGCGCGATCATATGGGTTTGCAGTAATTGGCGCATGGTGCCAGCAATGTTTTGCGGTATGGGCCCCGTCCAATCGGCACCTGCAAACAGCGATATCTGCCGCGACGCGCCTGATGCGGGCAGCGCGTAGGCTTGTAGGGAGCCGTGAAACCGTTCTGCCCGGCCATAGCCAAAGGGCGTGGTGATCGCCCAGCCGATCCCCCGCGCGACCATTGCCATCAGCGCCAGATGGCTGCCGATCTCGAACTGTGAGGCCAAGGTGATGCTGTTACGTGTCAGGTGGTTGTTGATCTGTTCTGCGATCATCTGACTGGCGTCATACCGGATAAAGGGCAGGGGCGCGCGGCCCGACAGCAGCTCGGCGGGTGGTACGGGATTGTCACTGGGGGCAACAATGATGAAGGGGTCGCGGGCGAGGGGGATTTCGATCAGCCCGCCCTTGGCGTCCCCGCTGGTGGCCGCGATGGCGATGTGCAGGGCCTTGTCCTGAACGGCCTGTATCAAATCTTTGCTGCCATCCGTGATCATTCGAAACCGGCAGCCTGCCATGCTGTCGGCCAATATGGTGCCAAGGCGTGGCGTCAGGTCGTTCTCGAAATCATCAATGACGCCTAGGCTAAGATCCGACAGATTGGCCAGATCCATGACCGTCAATTCCGTTTGGGCAAGCCGCAGCTGTGCCAATGCCGCACTTGCATGCCTTAGAAAGCTTTCCCCTTGGGGGGTCAGGCGCATCGGGCGGCGGCTGTGATCCATCAACGCGGCCCCGATCGCGGTCTCAAGATTGGTCATTTGCTGGCTGACCGCTGGCTGGCTTAGGCCGGTTGCCGCTGCGGCTTGTGCCACGGACCCCGTGCTGGCCAATGCCTCGAACACTTCGATACCGCGCAGTGTTACACCTTTTTTGAACATCGTAATCGCCTTCTGGCAGTTTTCAGTTTTCAAAAACACTTTTGGATAGTTGGGTGACAGGCTGCCTTTTTAGGCGGTTATATTCCGTAAATCAAAATAGAGCGTTTCACGGCATTTGACCATTGAAGCGGCTGCAGAACAAGCGCACGATTGATGCGAAACAGCACAGAGACCCGAGTGATGAAAATAGCAACAGCCGCCTATACCCAAGATATCCTGACCAGTTGGGCACATTACGAAGACAAGCTGGCAAATTGGGTCGCGACGGCGGCTGGCAATGGGGCTGATCTGCTGGTTTTCCCAGAATACGGTGCGATGGAGCTAGCCACGTTGGCTGGCTTGGACGTCGCGGCCAATCTTGAGGCATCCTTGTATGCTGTATCTGACCGTTTGCCCGACGCGGATGCGCTGCACCAGCGGTTAGCGGCTGAATATGGGGTCCATATCGTTGCAGCATCGGCACCAGCGGCCACGGCCACACGGCCGGTGAATCGCGCGCGGTTGATCACGCCTGACGGTAAAATTGGCATACAAGACAAGCAGATCATGACCCGTTTCGAGCGCGAAGTTTGGGGCGTGGTCGGCGGCAACCCCTTGCAAGTTTTCGAGACTGCGATCGGCAAGATCGGGATTTTGATCTGCTACGATAGTGAATTCCCGCTATTGGGCCGCGCGCTGGCCGATTGCGATATCATAGCGGTTCCCAGCGTCACCGAAGCCTTGGCCGGATACTGGCGCGTGCGCATCGGGTCTATGGCCCGCGCACTTGAGAATCAGTGCATTACGGCCATGTCGTCTTGTGTCGGGCCCGCTGATTGGTCCGAGGCACTGGGTGATTCCTATGGGGCGGGGGGCATCTTTTGCCCGCCGGATGTTGGTTTCCCGTCAACGGGTGTGCTGGCTGCCGCGCAGATTAACGTGCCCGGTTGGACCTATGCTGAGGTGGATATCGCACAGATCGCCAATGTGCGCGCCGATGGCGTTGTGCTGAACCGAAGCCACTGGGCAGATCAAGCTGGCCGCGATGGCGTTGCGATAAACACGTCTTTGCTGTGAATAGGTCTTGAAAAAAGGGAAAATTGCGCCCATTTAAGCCTGCGCTCTGCATTTGCAGGGCAAAGTGTTCAAGGAGAGACCATGGCTAAGGAAGACACGCTCGAATTCCCCGGTATCGTCAAGGAACTCCTGCCGAATGCGACATTCCGGGTCGAGCTTGAAAACGGCCATGAGATTATCGCACATACGGCAGGCAAAATGCGCAAAAACCGCATTCGTGTTCTGGCAGGCGACAAAGTACAGGTGGAAATGACCCCCTACGATCTGAGCAAAGGCCGGATCAATTATCGCTTTAAATAACGCGCTTTACCGAAGGTTTAACAATCTTCGGTCAGCGCTTTGGGTTTGCATATGACCTTTATCCTCGGATCAGGCAGTCCGCGCCGCAAGGAATTGCTGGCGCAAATTGGCGTTGTGGCTGATGAAATTCGCGCGCCTGACATTGACGAAACCCCGCAGAAAGCCGAATTGCCGCGCCCCTATTGCGCACGCATGGCCCGTGAAAAGGTTGCGGCGGTGCAGGCAGGTGCGGACGATATCGTGCTTTGCGCCGATACCACCGTTGCCGTTGGTCGCCGCATTCTGGGCAAACCCGAAAACGCCGAGGAAGCCGCCAGTTTCTTGCGGCTGATGTCGGGGCGTCGCCACAAGGTGATCACAGCCGTCGCGGTAAAACGCGGCGACACGCTGTGGGAACGGGATGTCGTCAGCACCGTGCGCATGAAGCGCCTGTCGGATGCCGAATTGGCCGCCTATCTTGCCACCGGCGATTGGCAGGGCAAGGCGGGCGGTTATGGTATCCAAGGCCCTGCAGGCGCATTGATCCCGTGGATCAGCGGATCATTTACCGGCATCGTGGGTCTGCCCCTTGCCGAAACCGCAAACCTGCTGTGCGCAGCCGGCTATATTTTTGACGGAGAGACATCATGAAGGGTCGCACGATCATTCTGGACCACCTGGGCGAGATCGAGGCGGCTGCCTTGATGGTGGATGGCAAGCTGGACGATCTGCTGATCGACAGCGACGGCCCGCGCCCCGGTACGATCTACCGTGCAATTGCTGACCGGCCTGTAAAAGGGCAGGGCGGCATGTTCCTGAAAACCCCCGACGGGTCTGCATTCCTGCGCCAGATCAAGGGGCTTGCCCCCGGTCAGCCGATCTTGGTTCAGGTGTCCGGTTATGCCGAACCCGGCAAGGCGATCCCTGTTACGCAAAAAATGCTGTTCAAAAGCCGCTATGCAATCGTGACGCCCGGCGCGCCGGGTACCAATATTTCGCGATCGATCCGTGATGAAGAAGAACGCGACCGTCTGCTTGAGGTCGCCCACGAGGCCGCCCAAGGTGCCACCCATGGTCTGATCTTGCGGTCGTCTTGTGCGGGTGCTGATGGCGATGACATTGCCGACGACATTGATGCCATGTTGACCCTCGCCGACAAGGTGCTGGGCGACGAGGCCACAGAGATGGAAGTGCTTGCCGAAGGCGATGGCCCGCATATCCTTGCGTGGCGCGATTGGGTGGCACCTGCCGACGTCGTGACCGAACCGGGCAGCTTTGAAACCCACGGTGTGCTGGATGTTGTGGACAGCCTGCGGCAGCCGCGCGTTGATCTGGACGGCGGCGCGTCGATGTTTGTTGAACCCACCCGGGCTTTGGTTGCCGTCGATGTGAATACCGGGGCCGATGTGTCGCTGGCTGCTGGCATCAAGGCGAATATGTCTTGTGCCCGTGCCTTGCCGCGTGCGCTTCGCATTCGTGGGTTAGGCGGGCAGATCACCCTTGATCTGGCCCCCATGCCCAAGAAAGACCGCCGCCCTTTCGAGACTGCCCTGCGTCAGGCGTTTCGTGCGGATGATGTTGAAACCACCTTGATTGGGTGGACGCCCTTGGGTCACTATGAATTGCAGCGCAAACGCGCGCGCCTGCCCATAGCTGAGGTTCTAAAGTGAGCTGCCCGATCTGTTCTGACGAAACATCACCTGCCTACCGCCCGTTCTGTTCGCGCCGCTGCGCCGACATTGATTTGGCGAAGTGGTTTAACGGCAGCTATGCCACGCCAAGCCGCGATCCCGAAGATATCGAGGCCGCGATTGACGCAGCCGAGGCGGCCTTGAACGCGCCGCCAAAGCCTCATTAGGTTTACGCGGGCAAGCAGGTATCGCGGACGGTTTGCGCGATATGTTTGAGCTGTCCGGCAAGCGGGTTCGTTTTGCGCCAGACCATGCCAATTGTCCGCGAGGGACGCGGCGCAGGCAATCGCGCGACGGAAACTGCGGCTGACCGGGTTTCAATTGGGACGGCCATGTCGGGGATCAGCGTGACCCCGATCCCTGCGCTGACCATCTGTACCAGCGTCGACAGGGAACTGCCCTCCATCAGGTCGCGGGGCACAGCGGATGACATGCTGCAGTAGGATAGTGCCTGATCGCGAAAACAATGCCCCTCTTCCAGCAATAACAGGCGCATTTCGCGTAATAATTTGGAGTTTGGCACCGGTTTGTCTTGGTCTTCGAACGGGCGCACCAACACGAATTCCTCATCCAGCAGCACCTCTTCATGCAAGGTCGGCTCGGAAATCGGCAAGGCGACGATGGCGGTGTCCAACTGTCCTCCCAACAACCCCTCGATCAGCTTTTGCGTGACGGCTTCGCGCGGGCGTAGATCAAGGCCCGCGTAATCCTGCGACAGGCATTTGATGAAACGCGGCAGAAAATAGGGGGCGACGGTGGGGATTATACCGAACCGTAGCCGCCCGATCAGCGGGCTGTGCGAGGCGCGTGCCAAATCCCCCAGTTCATCCATGGACTGCAATATCTCGCGCGCTCGCGCGACAAAGGTTTCGCCGAATCCGGTCAGGCGCAACTGCTTTGCAGACCGCTCAACCAGCGGCGTGCCGACCATATCTTCCAATGCTTTGATCTGTACGGATAGGGCGGGTTGCGAAATTCCACAATCATCAGCCGCACGGCCAAAGTGATGATGGCGCGCCAATGCTTCGAAATAGCGCAGGTGTTTGATCGTTATCTCCATAACCTCTAATTATCACGGCGATTAGAAAATGCAATTTTTCTTAATGTGCTGGATGGTGTAGGACTGCGCCCAAGCGGTGACGCCGGACCTATCTTGCTGAGATCCTGTTGGAGCGATGTTTTGATGTCTGCACCCACTGCGCCATACCAAAGAAAATAATACTTCAAACACCAATCGGAGATGAACATGGACGGCAATGATAACGGTTCGATGGGCAAATGCCCGGTAATGCACGGCGGTAATACTGCCAGCAAATCCTCTGTAATGTCTTGGTGGCCCAATTCGCTGAACCTCGACATTTTGCACCAGAAAGACACAAAGACGAATCCGATGGATCCGGATTTTGATTATCGCAAAGAAGTTCAGAACCTTGATGTTGAGGCGCTCAAGCAAGACCTGCACGCGCTGATGACGGATAGTCAGGAATGGTGGCCTGCTGACTGGGGTCACTATGGTGGTTTCATGATCCGTATGGCTTGGCACTCGGCGGGCACATACCGTTTGGCCGATGGTCGTGGCGGCGGCGGCACAGGCAGCCAGCGTTTCGCGCCTTTGAACTCGTGGCCTGACAACGTCAGCCTTGATAAAGCGCGTCGTCTGCTGTGGCCGATCAAGAAAAAATACGGCAACAAGCTAAGCTGGGCCGACCTGATGATCCTTGCAGGCAACATCGCATATGAATCCATGGGCCTGAAAACATTCGGTTTCGCCTTTGGTCGCGAAGACATCTGGCATCCTGAAACGGACACCTACTGGGGTGCCGAGAAAGAATGGCTGGCTGACAGCGATGGCCGTTATGACGATCTGGAAAACCCGGCGTCGATGGAAAACCCGCTTGCTGCTGTGCAAATGGGCCTGATCTACGTCAACCCAGAAGGCGTGAACGGTCAGTCTGACCCCATCAAATCCGGTTTGCATGTCCGCGAGACGTTCAAGCGGATGGCGATGAACGACGAAGAAACCGCAGCGCTGACGGCAGGTGGTCACACGGTCGGTAAATGTCACGGTAATGGCGACGCGAGCACCCTGGCGGTGGAGCCGGAATCCAGCGACATCGAAACCCAAGGTTTCGGCTGGGGCAACCCAAAGGGTACCGCGACGGCCAGCATGGCCATCAGCAGCGGCATCGAAGGGGCTTGGACAACAGACCCGACCAAATTCGACATGGGCTATTTCAAGCTGCTGTTCGGCTATGATTGGGAGCTTAAGAAAAGCCCGGCGGGTGCGTCGCAGTGGGAGCCGATCAACATCAAGGAAGAAGACAGACCCCTTGATTCAAGCGACCCCACAATCCGTCGCAACCCCATCATGACCGACGCCGATATGGCGATGAAGATGGACCCGATCTATCGTGAAATCTGCGAACGGTTCATGGCCGATCCTGAATACTTTAACGACACATTTGCACGGGCTTGGTTCAAACTGACCCACCGCGATATGGGTCCAAAGGACCGCTATCTTGGCCCCGATGCGCCACAAGAAACGCTGATCTGGCAAGATCCGGTACCAGCGGGCAACACCGGCTATGATGTCGAAGCCGTAAAGGCGCGCATCGCAAACAGCGGCTTGTCGCTGGATGAAAAAGTGTCGACCGCTTGGGACAGTGCCCGCACATACCGCGGTTCTGACATGCGCGGCGGTGCCAATGGTGCGCGTATTCGTCTGGCCCCCCAGAAAGACTGGGAAGGCAACGAACCTGCGCGTCTTGCCAAGGTTCTTGGCGTGCTGGAAGGCATTGCAAACGACACCGGCGCAAGCATCGCAGACGTGATCGTTCTGGCCGGTAGCCAAGGTGTCGAAGACGCTGCAAAAGCCGCAGGTTTCGACATTTCGGTTCCGTTCACGCCGGGTCGTGGCGACGCCACCGACGAGATGACTGATGTCGCATCCTTTGAGCCGCTCGAGCCGCTTGCGGACGGGTATCGCAACTGGATGAAGAAAGACTATGTGACCAGCCCCGAAGAAATGATGCTGGATCGCACGCAGCTTATGGGCCTGACCGCCCCTGAGATGACAGTCTTGATCGGCGGTATGCGCGCCATGGGCACCAACTATGGTGGTACCAAACATGGTGTGTTCACAGACCGTGTTGGCGCGCTGACGCCTGATTTCTTCGTCAACCTGACAGACATGCGCTATTCTTGGCATCCTGTTGACGGCGGCATCTACGAGGTCCGTGAACGTGGCACCGACAACGTCAAATGGACAGCAACCCGTGCTGATCTGGTGTTCGGGTCCAACTCGATCCTGCGTTCCTATGCCGAAGTGTATGCCCAAGACGGTAATGCCGAGAAATTCGTCAAGGATTTCGTGGCAGCTTGGGTCAAAGTCATGAACGCTGACCGCTTCGACGTCGCGGCGTAATTCTACCTACGCCCCCGCGCTGCCCAACTTGGCGGCGCGGGGGTATCGTTTTGGGAAACCGCCCGCTCGGACGTCATTAATTGATGCTCTGAGAAAACGGTCCACTAGAAAATAACGCAGAGCCCAGCCGCCAACCTATGAGCGTATAGTCGGGGGCCGTGATACGTTGCAGTCGAACCATTCCGATCCCTTCGCCAAGGTCAGAGCCGTGGCATCCCCTTGGGGCGCATCAGCCGCTTTTGAGCAGCAATGCGGAACGGTGCATTCGGCGCGCCGTAGCCTTTGTAGTTGCCGCGCCGTTCTACGATTTCGAAAAACATACCGCCGGCGTAGGGCTTGGAGTAGAACTGAAAGAACGAACCATTTGTGTCTTCGTCATACAGTATATTGCCAGCCCTTAACGCCTCGAGCATGTACATGTTTAGATCAAAACGCGCGACCAAATCTGAATAGTAGTTTTCTGACATAGGCAGCGGTTCAAAGCCCAGCTTTGCCATTGCGGCAGCGCTTGCAAAGATATCGTCTGTCGAAAGGGCGATGTGCTGAACAGACGCACCAAAGCTGTCGGCCAGAAAGTTCCCAGCCATGGTGCGATGGGTCTCGGCCCCATTAAGCGTGATCCGAAAAGAACCGTCGGCTGTTTCCAACGCCTGACTGCGCACCAAGCCGTCCGGATCAGCCACGTCAACCATCGGCGACTTCTGCATCTGGAAAAGTGTGGTGTAGAACAACGACCAGCTTAGCATCTCGTCATAGCTCATGGTCTGTGCAAGGTGATCAATTCGTTTCAGGCCTGCATCAGCATCGTTCGTATGCTCATTGGCAAATTCAAGGGACCAGACATCGCTCAGACCGCTTTTGTCATCGATAAAATGCAGCACGCTGCCGCTTTGGCCACGGATCGCGGGTATGTCCAACTCTCCGGGGCCGGTGGGCTGCTGGAAAGGATCAGCGCCCAAGGATTTCGCGCGGGACGCCGTTTCATCGGCGGCATCAACCGAGATACCGATGTCACAAACGGTCGTGCCATGGGTGGTATAGGCGCTGCTGGCATAGCCAGAGGTCTCGCGGTTGATGACAATGCGAATGTCGCCTTGGGTCCACAGCGACAGTTTTTTGGCGATATGCGTACCCGAGCGTTGAAAGCCCAGCGTGCGCAAAATGGCCTCCAACGCTTGGGCTTCTTCGCCGCGGGTCGCGAATTCAACGAATGCGACGCCATCGACATTCGACCGTTCTGGCATCGGGGCGATGTTCGGATAGTCTGACGGCGCATCGCGGGCAACATCATCCATCAAGGCGATCAGCGAACGATGGCCATCTTTTGCGATGGTCTTGGGGCGTCCTCCGCGAAACTGGTCGTTGAAAATCTCAAGCGAGATCGGGCCTGAATATCCGGTGGCCATCACGGCTTTCATGAAATCCACGACAGGCAGGTCGCCTTCGCCGGGCATGTTGCGGAAGTGGCGGGACCAGTACAGAAGGTCCATGTCGATCAAGGGCGCATCGGCAAGTTGCACAAAGAATATCTTGTCGCCGGGAATGCGGCGGATGGTTTCCGGGTCAATCTTTCGGGCCAATGTGTGGAAACTATCAAGGATCAAGCCGACGTTATGGTGGTCTGCCCGGCGGACTATTTCCCACGCATCGCGGTGATCATTGACGTGCCGGCCCCAGGCCAATGCCTCGAAGCCGACGCGCAGATCGCGTTTCGCAGCACGGTCGCCAAGTTCATGAAAATCTGCCGCCGCGCGGTCGATCCCGCCTAGTGCCTCTGGATGGCAGGACGAGCAAACCAGCACCAGATCGGTACCCAGTTCCTGCATCAGGTCGAACTTGCGTTCGGCGCGGTCAAACGCTTTGGCGCGCAGGGGTTCTGGCAGACCTTCGAAATCACGGAACGGTTGGAACAGGGTGATCTCAAGGCCCATGGACCGGATCAGTTCGCCAACCTCGCGCGGGTTGCCGTCATGGGCGATGAAATCCTGTTCAAAGATTTCGATACCGTCAAACCCGGCAGCGGCAATCGCTTCAAGCTTTTCCGGTAGGTTTCCCGAGATTGAGACCGTGGCGATGGAGGTTTTCATAGGTCTTCGCCTTGAATAGCCGCGCGTAATTCTGACGGGTTCACATCAACGCCGGTAAAGATGTCCCACGCATCCAGTCCTTGCCCGAAGAACAGCTCGTATCCGGAAATTACTGTCAGGTTGGCGTTTACCGCATCTTGCAGAAACTGCGTATCGACAGGTGTATAGACCGCATCGAATGCCCAGCTTGCGCCCTGCATCGCCGCCGCTGGCAACGCTGTTCCACCGATGCCGACCATGCCCAAGGGGGTACAGTTGATCAGGCCGTCAGCCCCATTGGCAGCTTCACCCGCATCGGTCGATATTTCGATCACCGTCTCGGATCCGAGGGCGCGCAACGCATCGGCCAAAGCCGCCGCCTTGGCAGGGTCAAGATCGATGCAGCGGATCGTCTGTGCCTTGAGGGCGACCAGACCGAACGCCACCGCCTTGCCCACGCCACCTGTGCCAATCAGACAGACCACACCGGGGCTCTGCGCCCCGCGCACATCGCGGTAGGCCTTCATGAAACCTGTGTAATCCGTGTTGAACCCTTTTGGCCCGTCCGCATCAAACACCACAGTATTGACCGCGCCGATGGCACGTACCAGTGGATCGGTCACTGTGACCTTTTGGGTTGCCAGCTCTTTGTAGGGGTAGGTTACGTTAATGCCCCGGAACCCACCATCCTGCGCTTGCCGAAAGACGTCCTCAAAGCTTAGTCCCATGTCCTTGGGTATTAGCCGATCATAGGTAACATCCAGCCCAGTCAATTGCCCCGCCGTACGGTGCAGCCGCGGGGATTTGGACCGGGTGATATTATCCCCGATCAGGCCAAGTTTGATCGTCGTTGCAGGAGGAGGAGTTGTCATTACGATGTCTTTCTAAACAGGCGTTTTTTCATTGCCGTCCAAAGCGGTGTCTGGCTGACGAAAATCAGGATCACGGCCACGAACAGCACCAAAGACAGCGGACTACCGAAGATGCCGTCGAAAAAACGGCCCAGGTCTTCGCGGTCCGAGATGATCGCGCGGCGCCAGTTGTCATCCAGCAGGCGCGACAGGATCACGCCCAGAATGACCGGCCCCAAGGGATAGCCGTAGTGGCGCATGAAGTAGCCGAACACGCCAAACCCGAGCATCCAGTACACGTCGGTGATCGAGTTATTTACCGCATAGGCACCGACAATCGACAGCAACAGGATCAGCGGGATGATCACCGACCGTGGCATCTCGACGATCTTGGTAAAGATCTTGATGCCGGTCAGGCCAAAGATCAGCATGAAAATGTTGGCGGTGAACAAGGCACCGATAATGAACCAGAACATATCTGGCTGGTCGATCATCAACATAGGGCCGGGGTTCAGCCCGTGGATAAACAACGCGCCGATCATGATGGCGGTCACAGCATCGCCGGGGATGCCCAAGGTCATCATCGGAATGAAGGCCCCGCCGACTGCCGCGTTATTGGCTGTCTCGGGGGCGACCAACCCTTCCATAGCACCTTGGCCAAAGGGTACTTTGGGCTTTTTCGTGACCCGTTTCGCGTGGTCATAGGCCATCAATGCCGCGATATCGCCACCCGTGCCGGGCAACGCCCCGATCACGACCCCGATGGTCGAGGTTTGCAGCGACAGTGGTAGATATTTACGGACGGTGCCAAACGAGGGGACAATTTTGTCGATCTTCTGGCGCACGGCCTTAAGCTTGACGTTCTGCAGCTGTATCAGCGCCTCGGACACACCAAACATCCCGATCATGACGGCGATAAAGGAAATCCCGCCCTCCATGATCTGGAAGTCAAAGGTGAAACGTTCCGCGAATGTCAGCGGGTCGCGGCCCACAGCGCCAATGGCAATGCCAAGCGCGCCTGCAAAGATCCCCTTGACCATAGAGCCGCTGGACAGCGACCCGACCAACAGGATGCCCAAGACCGCCAGCAACATGTAGTCGCGCGGCTGAAAACTGAGGGCGAATTCGGAAACAAAAGGCGCAGCAAGCGCCAGCACCAGAATGCCGATCAGACCGCCGAAAAACGACATGACCGTCGTGACGCCGATGGCTTGGCCTGCCTCGCCACGTTGTGCCATTGGATAGCCGTCCATCGCGGTTGCAATGGCCGACGGCGCGCCGGGAATGTTCAGCAGGATCGCGGTGCGTGACCCGCCATAGACGCCACCCATATAGATGCCGACCATCAGCGAAATCGCAGGGTAAACATCCCATGAAAAGGTAAAGGAAATCAGGATCGACACCGCCATGGTGACGGAAAGACCGGGGATGGCACCGATATAGATACCTGCAAAAGTGCCCACGCCTACCAACACAAGCAGCTGAGGCTGCGTGAAGACCGTAAGCATCGCGAGTAACATATCCATCAAGATGCCCCCGCTGAAATGAGGGTGCGGAAATACTGGATCAACTCGGCCTCGGGCAGGATACCAGCGGGCAAAAGCACGGTGAAAACCACGCGAAACACAATCCAGATCACAACCAGCGATCCCAAGGCGACGGCCAGCGTATAGCCCCAACCGCGCTTGGCCAGCACCTTGATGGCGACGATCAGGAACAGCGCCGCCGTCAGGATAAACCCGAGCGGTTTTAAAAGCAGACCGAACCCCACCAGAAAGCCGATAAACAGGATCACAGTGCCGGGCAGGATATCTTTGGCAATTGTTTCGGTCGTGACCTTGGGCAAACGTGCAGTACGCATGACAACAACAGCCGCCGCAAGCACCATCACCAGCGTGGTCGCCATGGGAATGGCCCCCGGCGCGGACAAGGCTTCGAAACCGGAAATGCCATAAGCGCTATAAAGCAGGAACAGGCTGGCCACCGTCAGAAACAGGGCAAAACCCAATTCGCCGGGCCGCCGTTTTTCAACATACCCGCCTGGCGTGGCGTCGGATGTGCCGTCGTGGTGATCAATGTCGCCTCTAAATTCCGGATCCATGATCCTCTCCTCCCTTGGTTTGATCCGGGCTCCTCCCCGGAACGCAAAGCGCCGCCCAGCATCGTGAGGCGCGGGCAGCGCTAAGGTTGGCCGGCCCGAAGGCCAGCCGTCCGACAACGTCGGTATTTGGTTTAGGGACGGGCGATGCCGAACTCTTCTGGGGACGTCTTGGCCAAGCCGGCGTCCTGAAGAAGCCACGCTGTGCCCTGCTGCCATTTCGACAGGAAGTCAGTCGCTTCAGCCCCGCTGATGCCCATCATGGTGAACCCACGATTATCCATCAATTCGATGAAATCAGGATGTGCTGCACCTTCTGTGTAAGCCGCGCTTAGTTTGGCCACGACATCGTCCGGAGTACCATTTGGCGTAAAAACACCAAAGAACGGACCCCAAGGAAGGTAGGTGCTGTAGCCGTCATTGAATGACGTCACAAGCGGCACATCCGGCAGCTTTGCGTTCTGTTCGACGTCGAAAATCGCAATGGGTTTCATCGCTCCGGCACGGATGCTTTCGATTGCGGCACCCAAAACGGCGGGCATGACGTCAATAGCACCACCTTGCAAAGCAGTCAGCGCAGGGCCGTCACCGTCATAGGGTACGGCGATTACATCCAGTTTGCCTTCGACGGTGTTCATCATCGCAGTGACGACCGAAGGAACCCCACCTGGCCCTGTCGAACCGATCCGCAGCGCGCCTGGGTTTTTCGCGATGTAATCCATCATGCCCGCGTAATCGTCGAAGGGCGCGTCGTTATTGGCCACGAGAATTGGCGTACCGCGTGCCAGAATATTGATCGGGGTGAATTCGGAATAGTCTTTATCACCCAGCCCCATGATCTTGTAGAGCAGGGGGTTTTCGGCACCCATCAGCAGCGTGTAACCATCAGCCTTTGCGCCTGCGACATGGTTAAGCGCGATCGCACCCACCGCGCCGGTCATGTTCTGCATAACAACCGTTCCACCAAGCGCCGCTTCGGCGTGGGGCGTCACAGACCGCATCACGGTATCAGTTGATCCACCAGCACCCCATTGGATAATGCCTTGGATTTCTTTCGTCGGGTACTCCTGAGCCATCACACCGGCCGTGCTCAGTCCAAACGCAACAATTGCGCCAATCAGCTTACGAGACATCCCTGTCCTCCCTAGTTTTCTTTTCTTATAGACGATTCGCTCCTCGCATCGTCGTCGTGAAGCTTTTTATGTACCTGTGGGTTAATTTGTCAAATAAAATGTACCCTTGGGTTAATTACGTGATATCCCGAACTTAGAATCAAAAAAAGAGAGGCTGCCGAAATGATTGGAAACAATGATGAAACAGCTCAAGAACGCAAAACCTCTTGGAAAAAAAACCCTGAGGCCGTCAAAGAGAATATCCTGACAATCGCAACCGAGGAGTTTGCAGCGCAGGGTCTGTCTGGTGCGAATATCAACGAAATCGCCAAGAGAACGGCAACCTCAAAGCGGATGATCTACTATTATTTTGGCGACAAAGAAGGCCTGTACCAACATGTTCTAGGGCGGGTGTATTCGTCGCTGCGCAATACGGAACAGGCGTTGAATGTCGCGGGGCTTGAACCTGTGGCGGCCTTGCGCCGGCTAACTGAAGCAACCTTTGATTCACACGTAAGTAACCCGCACTTCATCCGTCTGGTGATGATCGAGAATATCCACAACGCGGAGTACATTAAGAAATCCGAAATCATTCCAAAACTAAACAAGGCCATCATCGACAAACTTACTGACGTTTGTGATCGGGGCAAAGCGAGCGGCGTTTTGCGCGCGGATGCTGACCCGCTTGAACTTCACTGGATGATCAGCTCTGCAAGCTTTTACAATGTCTCGAATAGGGCAACGTTCTCTACCTCATTCGGCGACAGGCTGTTTACGGACGAAGGCCAAAAGAAATTGCGCCGGCGGGTTGTTGATATGATCTTGAGTGCCGTGGTTATCGGGTACCAGCCATAAATTTCAATTGCTCACCGATCCGGGCAGATTAGGACGACGGTCACCTTTGACCACGCGCCCGCCATTTACCCGCCAAGGCACGCGGTTGCGCATGGCAGCCGTGGCCCCCGTTCGACGGCAGGCTAGCGCAGCACCGCCGCGATCAGGGTGAAACCCTTACCTCGAATGTCACGGAACCTTCGTTGCCGGGTTGAAAAAGACCGGTGCAATCCCAGCGTAGATTTCCGGCATACCCCGCGCTATCCGAACCCGACGTTGAGCTGCTGCACGTCACGCCGCTGCCCAATGAAACCGGGCTTGGCACGGCGGTGGCAAGCACGGTGTAGGGGGGCGTCCTGTCATAGATGATAAGATCCGATGACGGCAGGGTGCCCGTATTCTTAACATAGATCCGGTATTCTAGAATGTCCCCGACTGCTGCCCCGTTTGCCACCCCTTCGGCGGTGCCTTGGGTGACGTTGCGCACGGTTTTTGTCAGCTTGATCGCACCTTGTGACGATTCCACTGTCACGCGGTCGGTGTTGCGATCCTGTTCGGTTAGTCCCGAGGTGCCGTAGGACGTGTCGGCCACAAGTTCAAAACTGTAGCTCGCGCCCGGACTGACGGCAGAGGATGATGACACGCGTGCCAAAATGCACAGGGCCGTCCCGGCCTCTATGGCGATCGGCCCGTTGACCGGCGCGTCGGCGGTGCCGTCGCAATCGGTGTCCAGAAACAGCGCGGTCGAGAAGGCTGCGGGCGTTGCACTGGTTTCGGCGTCGAGGGTGAAGGTCACCGTGCCTGTTGCATCGGCGATGTATTCATGCCGCAGAGACACCACCTGACCGGGGCGGATGGCCGCCTGCTGGTCAAGGTTCAGACGTGCCTCGACGATCAGACCAAAGTTCAGGTCGCTGTAGGACGTGCCCGCCGCCGGGGTAAAGGTCAATGTTCCGTCGCGCGGATCAGCGTTTACAGTACCGGGCAGCGCGGCGGCAGTTTCCGACACGGGGCGATGTCCTTGGTCGGGCAGGACTGTGACGGTCACGGCATCGGTATAAGTGTCGGGGAGCGTCAGGCTCCAACTGCCATCGGCGGCGACGGCGGGTGAGCCGATCAGTTCACCTGCGCTGTTGGTGATCTTGATCAGGGCACGGTTGGTGCTGGTTTCGCCCCCGCCCTGCACCCCGTCATAGGCTGTCGCCCCGGCACCATTATCTAGGAATACCACACCAGACAGGGTTGCGCCGGTTCCGGCATATGCCACGGATACGCTTGCCTCGTCATCGTCAGCCAGCCCGTCAGGCTGATCGTCGACCAAGGCCCCGACCGCGACGTCACTGTCGGGGTCAGGCAGAGAGCTGGCCACGATTTCGGCGGTGTTTGTATGTTCACCACTGTCGCGCATCGTGACGCGGATGGTCAGCACGGCGCTTGCGCCATTCGCTAGGGCGTCTACGGCCCATATTCCGGTGCCGGTGTCGTAGGTGTCGCCCTGTGCCGCCGCGTCGTCAGAGACATAGGCAAAGCCATCTGGCATTAGATCCCGCACCTGCACGCCGGTGACGTCGCCCGGCCCGTCATTGGTGACCGTCAGGACAAAATCCAGCGCCTCGCCTGCTGTGGCCTGCGTTAGGGGCAGCCCGTCTGCCGCGCTGACGGCGGATTTCGTCAGCGACAAATCCGCGACCGAGGGTGCGATCACAAAGCCAAAGTTCTGATCGCTGGTATCGGCATTTGTGACCACTGCCACACCGGTCAGCGGATTGGCGGTCGACAGGTCAAGCTCGGCCGGAATTTCTGGATCGGTCTCGTCAACTTCGATGCGGTAGGTCAGCGTCGAATTAACCGAGCCAAAGAGATAGGTGCCGTCGGCGGCGGTTTCCACCGTCAATGCCAGCGTGTCATCGGCAGGGTCGGCTGGCGTGCCATTGTCATCAAAGAGCGTGACTGTAATGCCTGCGGGCAAGCCCGTTTCTCCAGCATCAAGCGTGCCGGAGTTGTTGGCATCCTCGTAAAGCGTGCCGGAAATCGTGCCCTCTTGCAGGACCGATGACACAAAGGGGCCGGGCGCGCGACATGATGCGCCGTCATTGCCCTGATAGGTCATGTTGTCGACGGTGCCTTGTACCTCGATAAATTCGTAGCTGGCGGGGCGGTTGCCCTCTGCGCCGACCTCGACCGCAAAGACCTGCCGGGACTGGTTGTCAAAGCCGTACATGTACCCCGAGCCGTCGAACCAGACCGAGTCGATGTCCATCGAAAACTTGCCCTCGGCCAGGGGCACGTTTGCCAGCAGACCGACCGTGATGGACCCCGGCACGCCGTTGTGGGGATCGAAAAAGTGCAAGTTGCGCGAGGTGTCAAAGAAGTAGATCAGCCCGTCCAGCGGGTTGTAGGCCATGTCACGGCTATAGGTCGCGCCGGCACTGGCGGTCAGCACTCCCAGTGCAACCGGATTTGCCGGGTCGCTGATATCGAGCAGTTGGTACCGACTAGAGTCGGACCCGGACATGTAGATCATGATACCGTTGGGCAGGATGTCGGAACTGGTGTCGGGGGCTTCGATGCTGAGGGTGGACAGGTCCGCGACCTCGGTCACAGCGCCCGACGCGTCGATCCGCATCAGCGACCGGGGGCTTTGGCGTACGCCATAGATAAAGCCGTCCAACTCGTTATAGCCCCAGCCGGTAACAAGGAAGTTGCCCGTGTAGTTGGGTGGCAGATCAACATGGGTCAGCGTATAGATTCCGCCGCTTTCGCTGATTGATAGCTCGTCCAGCGCGGGCAGGTTCTGGCCCGGTTCAGTCGCGACCATATAGAAATTCGAAGAACAGGTCAGCGGACCGTTGGGGTTAATCACCGTGACGAGGTAATCTTCGACCTCACCGTCCAAGTTAAGCCCGTCGAATGGATCAGTAATCAGGCCGCTGGTCGTGGACCACCGCAGCCGTGCATAGGTGGGGCCGGCGATGGCATCCGCAGGAACGGGAATGTTCAGCGTGATCTGGTTGTTGAACCTGCCATCGGTGTCGCCGGTCCCACCATCGCGGTAGTTGACCGCCACCTGTTCAGCCGGATCGAAAGTACCGTTCTGGTCGAAGTCGACCCAGACTTGCAGGTTGGTGATACCCGGCACCAGCACAGGCAGGCCCAAGTCGAACAGAAAGCTCTGCGTTTCATGGGTCAATACCGTCAGTGGCACGGTGGTGCCCGCCACAAGCGGCGGAAAACTCGTCGCGTCTTCGTCGTCGATACCGTCAAGATCGTCACCATCGGCACCGGCTGAGTACTTTGCCGAGATGTCGAGATCGGGCGATCCGCTGCCAAGGTAGATCGTCGGCACCACCACATGGCGCGGATCACCATAGCTGGCGGGCGCGTCCCCCCGGTCGACAAGGTCTGCAGCGGCGATGACAAAGGAATAATCCTCGACCTCGCCGTCAAGCGTGGCACCCGAGATACCCAGTCCGGCCTCGGAGGCCCAGCGGAAGCGGCCAAAGGTAAGCGAGGTGGTTGCGTCGTCAGGCACCGTGATCCTGATCTGGATCTCGCCGTCCCCGGCGGCGATGTCATCGCCAAGGCCATCGTCGCGCAGGTCCGTTGCCAGACGTTCCAGCGCGTCGTTTGCGAACAATCCGTTGCCGTCAAAGTCCATCCACGCCTGAAGGAACCCGTCGCCCGCCACATTGACTGTGATCGTGACGATAGTGCCCTGTGTCAGCAGCGGCAGGGTGACGCCGTCCTCGTCGTCGCTGTTGTTCACATCGTCGCCAGTGGCGGTCGTGTCAGGCTGGGCAAAGGTTTCGGCGTCGGGGGCAATGGTGCCAAGGTAGATCGTCGGGGCTGTGACGATGGCGTGGGATGGCACCAGATACGTAAGGGGCGCATCGCCGAAATCATAACCCAGCGCATAAAGCAGGGTCAGTGTCGCGGCGTTGGATTGTAGCCGGTCGTCGAACGTCTGACCAATCGGGCCGATACCCGCCGTCGCCGTCGAGGTCAGACTGCCATTTAGTACATCCACCACGGTCACGGTGTATTCAGCGGTACATTCTAGGGTGCCGCCGACCGGCACTTCGGCGGTGATCGCAGGGCAGGCCACGGTGGCAACGGAATCGTCCACGATCACGATATCCTGCCCTATGTTAAACGGCAGGGACCCGTCGTTGGTGACAAAATATGTGTAGGTGATCGTGGTTCCCGGTTCGGGAAGTTCGTTCGGCTCCGAGGTTTTGACCAGCGAGATGCTTTGGCCGACGGAAAAAGAACTGGCTGCCAGAACACCGATGTCCCGCGCGGCGGCGTCATAGCCAAGGGATGTTCTGACATTGCCGATGGATTCATCAAAAATGGCGGTGACCGACGCAGTACCGTCCGGAAATGTCGCGCGAACGCTTCCGGTAACGGTGTTGGCCGAAGTCGGAGAGCCCGCCAGCCCATCGACAAAGATACATTGCGCCTGATTGGCTGCCAGCGGTCCGGTGAGACCGCTACCAGCGCCGGGCCCTAGAACGAAGGTCGGCGTCGACGACACGGCCGACAGGGTTGGATCGCCATTGGTGCCAGTCACCGTGATAAAGTCACAACTGTCACTGGGCGCGTTTGCGTCGCCAGCGTCGACGTCCAGAATGTCGAGCACCAGCCCGTCTACCGGAAAGGCAACGCTGTTTGATGAAAAGGTCAGTTGCGTACTGACAGTGGCATCGCCGATCCGCCCCAGATTGGCCGGTGCGTCAGAGACCAAGCCAAGCGATGGCACGCTGCCGCCCAGCAGAGACGTGTCGTCCGGCGACACGATACCGCCGCCCGTCGTAAACGCGCCCCCAACATTGACTGTCGCATCAATCTCGAATCCGTATTGATCCGTCAGCGTGGTGGTCAGCGGCGCGGTTGATCCCGCCGGCCAGTCGATCTGCCCCCAGTCTAGCGTGAAATCACCGGCCTGCAGTTCGGATGCCGCCAGCGCTGCAATCGCCGCTGTGCAGCCGCACAGGTGACGCAATAGTCGTTTTGACATGTGCTTGAACACTTCATCCGCCTTTTGGTTTTGCACCGGGTTTATCGTTCTTGGTTTCCGCAGCAGGCGGGCAGGGGCCCTGCGCATAGGGCCTTACTGCCGGAGCGTGGTTTTGCGGTGGGTTTCGATCCTGACCAGTGTCGCAGGGTGCCGTGTGTTGTGCGAAGGTTCAGAAGGACATCGACGATACCGCCGCGCATAGCGTCGCTATGCTTTGGGATAGCGTTGCATTGGCCCAAGCGCGCTGGGTTCCGGGGATTTTTGAGTGGCGAAGATCGTCAGGGGACCGGCTGCGCGAAAATGCATCTGTACAAAAAAAGGGCCGCTCTTCTGTGACCAGAAGAGCGGCATTTCAAAAACAACACCATTGGTGATGGCGATATGGTCGCCCTGGGGCCAGAACGGACGGTGTTGGAGCATAGTCCGGAATGGAAACGACCCTATCTGTTGCTTCTGATATACAGTATTCGGCGGTAGTAAGATCGTTATAAATCATAACGATAATGATTGCTGCGGCGCGGTGGAGTAATTTACCTATACTGACGGATAGGTTTTAACCGCGATGCCGCGTTGCCGGGCCAGACACACGTGTTTTCATGGGCCGATTTGTTGCAACCAAGCTTCTCTTGTCAGATGCCAGACCGCCGGTGCCAATTTGACAAGCTCGTGCGCTTCGCGGGTATTGCCTTCCTTGCACGCGGTCTCGACTTCACTAAGGAGAACGTGAAAACGCTCGGCTCCGAACATGCCGCACATGCCGCCCAAAGCATGGGCCCGTGTTTGCAGATCCAAAATGGTTTGCGTGTTTGTGAGGTCGGGAAGATCGGCATCGACGCTTTGCACCAGCATCATGATACGATCCTTCAACATATCCTGCCCCAGCAATTCCCGCAGTTCCGTGACATGTGCGCTGTTCAGCACGGGTTGTTGCCGTAGGGTTTGGTTTTCGGCGGGCGCGTTTTCAGCAGAAGAGAAAGCGGCCAACGCAGATTTTAGCGCTTCCATGTTGAGCGGTTTTTGCAGGAAACCTTTCATGCCAGCGGCTTCAAATTCCTCGCGTTCCTTGGGCTGGGCATGGGCTGTGACGGGTATGATGCGCGTCTGGTTATTCGGTCCGTCGCCGTCCAAGATCGCCTTGGTCGCTTGAATACCGTTCATGCCGGGCATCGAGATGTCCATGAGAATGGCATCAAACCGTGTGCTTTTGGCAAGGTCGACAGCCTCTTGCCCTCCGGTGGCGACGCTGACGTTGTGCCCAAGTCTTTTGAGTATTGCCCCGAGAAGTTCGCGGTTGATCTGGTTGTCATCGACGACCAACAGGTGCAACGATTTTCCGTGTGCGTCTTCCACCTGTGGTGCTGAAAGCGCAGGCGTATTGGATGTTGAGGCAAGGGTGACGGGCAAGCATACAATAAAGCGGGAATTTTGTCCCGCGCGGGATTCACACCTAATGTCGCCACCAAGCCCCTGAACCAGACGGCGCACAATTTCAAGGCCCAGCCCGCTGCCTCCGGCGGGACGTTCATAGCTGCTGTCGAGCGCAATACAATCTTCGAACGGATGAGGAACATCACCTTCGGTCACGTCGATGTCCGTATCGCTGACTTCAAAATGCAGGAGCAAGCTTTCATCGTCGGCATGCCGATACAAGGCGCGAAGGGTAATGTCGCCATCAGGGCTGAAATTGATCGCATTGCTGAGAAGATGCACGAGAACCTGCTGCACCGCCCGAGGGTCGGTCAGGATGCATCGATCATCCAACCCAGTTTGATCAAGATGCAGCCGATTGCCGGTATGCTGCGCCAGTGGCCCCATGCTGTCGATCACACCCGATGTCAGCGCCACCATGTTGCAAGATTGCGTTTGCTGTTCACTCCGGTCAGCTTCGCTGCGTTCAATAGAGAGCACATCATTGATGTGGCCCAACAGGATATCCCCGGACGTCAGCGCGGCATCAAGATATTTCTGCTGCTCCGCATCCAGCCGACCATCCCCCAGAAGTTGGAGGGCCGAGAGAACGCCGTTCAGAGGCGTGCGCATTTCGTGGCTCATCATCGCGAAAAAACGGGATTTTTCGCGGTAAGCGGCAAGAGCGTCATCGCGCGCCTGAACGATTTCTTGTTCTTTTTGCTTTCTGTCCGTGATGTCGTGAATATAGGAAACGAAAATCGGGCCATCCTTGCTCTGGGCCAGCGACACCGACAATTCGATAGGAAAAACGCGGCCATCACTGTCGATCATCTCAAGTTCGCGCCGTCCGCTTTCCGCAATTTGTGGTTTGCCGGTGCGGCGGAACGCTTCGAGAGCCGTATTTAGTTCTTCTTGCAAGTGTGGCGGGATGAGAAGGTCAATAAAGTGGCCACCAATAACGTCCTGGCGGTCCAGCCCGAAGATGTCTTCGGCAGAGCCGTTGAAATCCAGGATGGACCCGTTTTCATCAAAGACTACAATCGCATCCAAAGACGCGCGCAGCGTGGTCGCCAGCCGAAGGTGGTGTTCTTTGGCGTCGCGGGATGCCCGACTGACGGTGTTGGCCTGAACCAAAAGCCGAATGATCGCGCTTATCAGTGCAATTGTTACGACCAAGACGACAACAGACAGTATTTCAAGAAGTCTGACGATCTCACGGCGCTCGGCCTTAGCCACGTCCACCGCCAATGAGACTGAGGCCAGTGCAACATTTCGGGGAATGTCGCCGGTTTGCTCCAACGCATTTTGCAGTTCGTCCAGGCCATTGAAAAGGCGCGTGTCGCCCGCGCGAACCAGCTGCACCTGTTCATCCAGAACATCCCGAAGACGGTCAAGGTCGGAAAAGGCATCTCCGGCTGTTCCAGCATTTTGGGCAATTTCGGTACGGCTGTAGTAGATATCGAACTGCTGCCGCAAGTCTGCCAGATCCCCAGGATTTCCGGATCGCGCCCTGACAATGGCCCTGTCGAGCTTCAGATATTCAACTTCGAGCTGGGTATAGACCCATTCGGCGTGATCCACCTGCGCGCTGTCAATCGCGTGGATTCTTTTCCAAAGGCTGAACATTATGTGCCCTGCGACCAGGATTCCCACCAAGAGGGCCAGAACCAGCAGGCATCTACCCCATGTGCGATTATGGCGGGATAGTGTGACGACGTTCATTGATGATCCCTTAGTATGTATGAGATTACGCGATTGTAATCCTATCCAACCGCCAGATCGACCCGCATTATATCCACTCGGTTTGGTACCTGCTATTCCTGCCCGTTAGGTAAATGTTGCAAAGACAGACCTTGCCGCAGCGCGATATCGCATTATCATTTTTAAAATATGTGATTGTCGGACCGTCGAGGTTTGTGTCAGACATCGGAATTAGTAAGGGGTAGACCTTGCATGATTTCTACTTTTAGGATGTCATGGATTGTGGAACGAGCGAGAATAAGACTAGATCGCATATACGAAAGTATAGTCGCAAGAAATGCCGCGTATGAACGCAGTCAAGATGCAAAGCAGTGTGTCCTTTGAGATTTTTCTCTCTAGTATACCAGAAACTGCAATTGCTCGGTCGCGTTTAGGAGACTTCAAATGGTTCTGAAAATTCTGATCGCAGACGATCACGATATGGTCCGCGAGACCATCGCGATGTTTCTGGATATGGACGGTGCGGCGCAAACCGTTCCGGCCAGCAATCTGCAAGAAGCTTTGCAAAAAATTCGGTCAGACGGTCCGTTCGATCTGGTCCTGCTCGACTATACGATGCCCGGTATGAAGGGGCTGGAAGGGTTGAAGATTGCCCTGAACGCCAATGGCGGCAAACCGGTGGGCCTGATTTCTGGCACGGCGACCCGCCTGATCGCGGAACAGGCGCTGGCTATGGGCGCGATCGGGTTCCTTCCCAAGACCCTGCCGGCAAAATCGTTGGTGAATGCCGTACGGTTCATGGCTGCGGGGGAAACCTATGCGCCAGTCAATTTCATGTCGGGCAAGGACGATCCGGACGAGACGGATTTCGAGAAAGACCTCTCCGAGCGTGAACGCCAAGTGCTGCGCGGGCTGATGAGCGCACAATCCAACAAGGAAATCGCCCGCGACCTTGATCTTCAGGAAGTCACGATCAAGCTGCACGTCAAGACGTTGTGCCGCAAACTGGATGCACGAAACCGCACTGACGCCGCGATGATCGCCCGCAACGCTGGCTTTGTCTGACCCAGAAACCACTGCCAGCAATCCGGATACGGTATTTGCCCGGGCTGATGCTGGCTAAACTTGGATTGTAGCCGAAATTCGACGTTCTACCGCAATGCCGTCTGCCCTTGCTGGCGGTGTGAGGCTGCGGCGGCGACTTGGCTCACGGGTGCCCGTCCGTGGGTGATTTCGGACCGCAATTGCAGTTGGTTCTTGATCCGGATCCGCAGTTCGGGACGTTCAAACGGTTTGCGGATATAATCATTGACCCCGACCAGCATCGCTTCGGTAAGCGAGGTACTGCAATCGGGCCCCTGCATCGCAAGGATGGGAACGTGCTGCCACTGTGGCAAAGACTTGACGCTGGCGCAAAAGCCGATCCCGCCGGGCAGATCGAGATCCATCAAAATCAGATCGGCGGTCAGCGTGCCGTCGATGATTTCGGGCAGGACATCGGACGCGCGTTGATAGCCCCGTACGTTTTTATAGCCAAAACCGGCGAGGATGATTTCAAGGCTATTTCGGGCAAACTGTGAACCATCGATGACAATTATTGAGTTTAACATTTTGGGGGCCTGTGCAGTTGGGTACTTGTACTATTGGATATAATGGTACCTTCCCTTCAGCCGGAAACAGGCATCCGCATTCGAACTATACCCAAATAGATACAAAATGGCGCAAAGGGATATATTTCTACCCTTTTGCCCGCCTCCTTGTGCAGGATTACGAGCCTGCGCACAGGGGAGCACACGAATCGTTTTCGTCGCTAGTATTGAAATTATCGACTTAAATTAATGGCTTGAGTCTTTATTTTCCCGATTTCCATTGCTGAAGCCCGGTCTTGGGCCTGACTTTTCGCCGGTATTTCCGCTGCCATGGGTTAGAGGCGCTATTCGAAAGAATAGAGCGAAATCTTTCGGTCTGTGTTCCTACCTTTTTGCTGAAGTGCAATTCAATCCAATTCCCTTGATGCAGTAATAAGCGGCGCTTGTGCTGAGCCCGTTGATTGCAACTGTCGGATTAGAACCCGGCCTCAATGGGAAACATATATGCTTATTCATCTCCCCCTGATCTCCCGGGCTGCATTCGCCGGGGCGGCACTTTCGATGGTCGGTTTCGCGGCCTCCGCAGAAGCTCTTTCCAGTACGTTTTCGTTTCGTGTCGTCGAAGTGACCGAGGACGGACAAGAGCAACTCGCTGAGCGCGGCACCGTCCGTCCGGGCGAAATCATCCACTATCAACTGAGCCATGAGAACACGACCACTGACGCCATGGCGGGGATCGTCATTGCGGCCCCAGTGCCCCAAGGCGTCACGCTGACGCTTGGTGGCGAAACCACCTCGGTCAAGGCGGTTTTCGAGGTTCAGGCCGAACTTGATCCCGAGCAGGAAGGCCTTGAGTGGTCGACACTGCCCGCGATGCGCATGGTGGCGGACGCTGATGGCACCCTGAACGAAGAACCGCTGCCAGAAGCCGAGATCGCATCTGTCCGCTGGACTTTCTCTGAACCGCTCAACGCAGGCGAAACCGCCTTCAACACATACCGCGTCCGCGTCGATTGATCCGTCGTGCTGTCCCAACTCTGAATTTAAACACTAAGATCAAGGAAACTTTGCATTGGCTTATCATTCTCTCTTCATGCGTTCCGCAAGTGCGGCAGCCGTTGGTGCCGCCCTCGGATCTGCTGCGTTCGGCGCGTCCCCCGAAGCAGGCGCAGTTATCGGCAACCAAGCTGTTGCGACATATACCAACTCGGCCGGTGACACGATCACGGTGACGTCGAACACGGTCGAAACGATCGTGCAGCAGGTTGCCGGCGTCACACTGACATCTGACAACACCGAAACCATTGCACCCGGTGGGAAAGCATTCCTGCCGCACATCATCACCAACGAAGGCAACGGGGCTGACAGCTTCTTGCTGACTGCGGTCGAGGCCGACACCGGTACACTTGATACGACGCAGTTGGTGTTCTATCCGGATGCCAACATGGACGGCGTTGCCGACAGCGCGACACCGCTGACGTCCACCCCGGTTCTGGCTCCCGGCGAGCAGTTCGGTGTGGTCATCGAAGCCTCTGTCGCGTCGACCGCGACTGGCACCGACACGATCACCATCACTGCGACGTCGGCGCTAGACGGCACTGAACTTGATATCAACACGGATACCCTGACCATTTCGAACGACGCCATCGTCGAACTGGTCAAGTCGATGGTCGCGGATGCCGCTTCGGGCGGCAACCCTGACATCATTGATGCGGGCGACACCGTGACCATCACCCTGACCTACTCCAGCACCGGTCTGGCTGCTGCGAATAACTATGTGGTGCAGGACGTTCTGGACGGCAATCTGTCCTATGTGCCGGGATCGGCGCGATGGTCCGACGCGGCAGCCCCGCTGGATGACGACAACGCCTCGACGCTTGCCGATGGCACCAACGGGTCGGGCGAAACCATCGCCTGGGATTACGACGATGGACAGACGGTTAATTTCAATATCTCTTCCGTTGCTTCGGGCCGCTCTGGCAGCGTGACGTTCCAAGCGGTTGTCGCCAGCACTGCCAACGCGGGCCTGATCACCAACGTGGCCAGCCAAGACGTAGACGGGGTTGCCTTTCCACCGTCGAACACCGCCTCGATCGTGGTCGATAACCAATACGCGATTGCGGTTGCGGATACGGCGATCAACGGGGACGGAACCGCGAACGGCACCATCGCTTCGGCAACGGATGATGATGCGGCCAACAACGACATCGTGACCGAGACCGGAGATGTCTATCAGGGCGGCGTGATCCGTCAGGAGTTTGTGCTGACCAATCTTTCCAATCAGGCCGATAGCATGACACTGCAGGTCGCCAACGTCGACTTTCCCGCAGGCACGACATTCCGCTTTGTCGGTGCCGACGGTGTGACCCCGGTCGTCGGTTCGATTGGCCCGCTCGCAATCGGAGGCAGTGCCAAGGTAACCCTGATCGCGACGCTTCCGACCGACCTGACACCGACCGCCACCACCGATTACACGGCGACGATCACCACGATCTCTGACTCGTCAGGCGTGTCGGATGTGTCGACCGCCGAATTCTCCGGAGAGGTTCTTGCAGCTACGGTCGATCTTGAGAACGGTGTTGCAGGTGTCGAGGGCGATGGCGCGGTGCCGACCAACGCAGGCGATCCGTGGATCACCACGACAACCGATCCTGGCCAACCTGTCACGTTCGACATGGTGGTGCAGAACGAAGGTCCGGTCTCTGACAGCTTCAACCTGTCGCTGGCTCAGGCGCTGCCTGATGGCTGGACGGTCGAGTTCCGCGCAGCCAACGGCAGCATTGCCACCAACACCGGGACCATTCCGGCAGATGGTAGCACGACCTTCCAGGTTGTTGTGGTTCCGGCTGACGACACGCTGCCCAGCGATACGCTGGTCGATATCGCGCTAGTATCTTCGGTGTCCGGTCAGGGTGACCGCATCGTCAACCAGGTCACGGTCAACGAAATCTACGACGTAAAGCTCATCGACGACCAAAGCGCGCAGGCCGCACCCGGTGGCATCGTTGAGTTGACCCACACCGTCACCAACGAAGGCAATACAGCCATCACCGAAGGGGCAATCCTTGAAAGCGGTCTAAGCAACTTCTCGGGCGCAATCTTTTGGGACGTGAACGGCAACGGGGTGATCGATGCGGCCGAGCCGGTGATCGACAACTTTGACGACCTGACAGACGGCATTGCGCCCGGCGTCAATGGCCTTGCTGCGGGGGATAGCATCTCGCTGATCTACCGTGTGCAGACGCCGTCGACAGCGACGCCAGGTGTGACCGAAATCGGTTCGCTCAGCCTCGGGGCGGCGCTGAACGGGGGTACTGCTACGGATGCCGACACCACCGACAACGCGGTCGAGGACCGGATCACCATCATCTCGGGGGATATGACGCTGAACAAGTATCAGACGATCGACGCTGATTGTGACGGTGCCACTACGCCGGACAGCGCGTTCACCAAGACCCGTCAACCTGTCGAACCCGGTCAGTGCATACGCTACATGATCGAGGCAGAGAACACCGGCTCTTCCCCCGCAACCAACGTCGTCATCTCTGACGCAGCGCCCGCATATACCGCAGTGACAAACTGTGGCGGCCTTTGCGACGAGGATCTATTCCCGGCAGGTAGCACCGCAACGGTCACCTCGACCAGCGTATCGAGCGATCATGGCTCGATCCTGCCGGGTGGGGTCGCAAGGTTAGAATTCACTGTTCAGGTGAGCAACTAAGCGGACCCAGGTGCCCCCGGCTGTTCCCCCCAACCTACCCGGGGGCACCTCTTTCTGACCTATCCCCAAAATTCGTATTCAATTTAGGAGCAATCTGGTGCGCAGTTGTCTTCAGAAAGCGGGCCTCGGTGTCGCGACGTTCTTCCAGACCGTCGTGCTGCTGTGTGGTCTTCTTCCCCAGCCATCCAAGGCAGACCCGGTTCCAGGCGGCACCCTAATCCGCAACGTTGCACAATCGTCCTATTTCAATATCGCCCTCGGGATCGTCGAGACAGTGTTCTCCAACCCGGTCGAGGCGAGGGTGCTTTCGGTGCCGAACATCGAGATCACCGGATACTCCGAACTTTTGCTCACCCGTGGCGCGTTGGCGCAGTACCACTTTGAAGTGTTGAACAGCGGGAACGTACCGCTTGATGCGGTCATGCGCGTCGAAGACCGTACCGGCGCAGGGCTGACCGGAAATGGACAACTGGTGGCAGACCAGAATGGCAACGGTGTTGTCGATGATGGCGAAAGGGCATTCGATTTGACGGCACCGATTACTTTGATGGCGGGTGAGCGTCTTCAGCTGATCTATGAATTCCGCGTTTCGGAAAATTCGGTTCCCGGCGATACGCTGGGCTCGACCCTTCTTGTGACCGCGTCGTCCGACGCCGATATCGAAACACAGGCCCCCCTAAACGGCCAAGCGCTTGGCAAGACACTCATTGTCAGCGGTACGCTTGAGATTGAAAAGGTTCAATCTGCGCGCGAGACCGAAGCGGCGACTGTGATCGACTACACGTTGCGGGTCCGCAATAACTCCGAACAGCCGATCATAGGCTATTCCGCCATCGACGGCGAAACGCTGCGCATCGACGGTGTCGTCCGCACCGGCGTGCTGGTCCGGGACGTGATCCCGCTTAACACTGTTTTTCGCAGCGTGATCCAGACCGGCGGCATGGTGGCACTGTTTCACAGCGTTGGCGATCCGCTACATGACTACCGCACGGCCCAGCCGGGGCGGGTCGAAGACATCGATGCCGTGGGTTTCTTTCTTGAAGGCGATTATATCGTTGGCCGCGCGACCGATCCCGTCTTTTCGGTCAGCCTGCCTGCTGCGCTCGGTGATGTGGATGTTGTGAACACGGCGGCTGCCTATCTTGAAAATGACGGGCAAAGTGCGGTGCAGGCGTCGAATACGACGATCTTTACCCGCAATGGAGACAGCTCTGGTGCGCTGCACTTCGAAGACCCTGCCACCGGGGCCATGCAATCCTTTGGCACGCCAGGCACCGATACCCGTCTGCGCCTGACATCGGGCGGCTGTAACCTGACGTCTGGCGTTGATGTGACGACGGTCACCATCCGCAGCGCCCAGACTGGCGACATTGAGACCGTGACCGCGACCGAGACCGGCGCAAACACAGGCATCTTCTTGACCACCGCCTTGCCGATGGCGCGCATGGACACCGCGACATCGGGCGATAGCGTGATGGCCACCACCGATGGCGATACCTTGACTGCGACTGCCCGATGCAACGGCACGTTGCTGACTGACGACCTGTTGATCAATCCGGGCAATTTTCTATTTAACTCGCTGTCCAATGAGGCAATTGAGGGCATTACGATCGCACTGGTTGACGTCGCCTTGAACCGCGAAATTTCGCGCAGCGTCACCGATCCACGCGGCTTCTTCGTCTTTGGCCAAATGCCTGCAGGCACGTACCGCTATGACGTTATCAATGCGCCGGCATGGGTATTCCCATCGTCCCGCAACGACTTTTCCGGGTTCACCAGGATCACGACCGAGGCGGGTTGGGGTGACGCGTTTAGCCACGCCGGCGGAATGGTCTATAATTCGGACATTCCCGTCGACCCCTACTATGGGGCACCGCTATCGTTGCAAAAGGCGACTGACCGCGATGTCGTGAGCCAAGGCGAATTTGTGATCTATACGCTGGGCTTTAACAACAACATGCGTCAGGCGCTTATCGGTGCCGAACTGCTGGACCGCCCGCCGCATGGTGTGACGCTGGTGCCTGGATCGGTCATGCTGGATGGCGAAGCGCTGGAGGATCCCGCGCGCGGGCAGGGGGGGGACATGCTCTTTGACCTTGGCCAGATCGGGCCGCTGTCCGAGCACGAGCTGACGTATGTAATGCATTTCACGGCTGCCGCACGCGAGGGGCGCAACGAAAACACTGCCGTACTGTCCGGTCGTCAGGCGGGTACGGGAACGCTGCGCGAATCCAACGTTGCGCGGGCTATGGTCCGGCTCGACAATTCCGGTGGGGTTCTGGCACGCCAAGGTACGGTCATTGGGTCGGTCTTCATGGATTGCGATGCGAATGGTATCCGGGGCGATGCGTCGGAACCCGGCATCCCGGGCGTCCGGATCGTCACACAAGAGGGGCTGACTGTCGTCACCGACATTGACGGAAAATACTCGCTCTATGGTTTGCGTCCGGTCACCCATGCATTTCTTGTGCAGAATGAAACTTTGCCCAAGGACACCCGCGTTCAGGTTACACGTACCAATGATCTCGGGCAGGGTGGCTCGCGTTTGATCCCGCTGCGTCGCGGTGAAATGCGCGCAGAACACTTTGCCGTGGCCGAATGCACCCCCGAGGCGCTGGCCGAAGTCGCTGACCGTCGCGAGCATTTTAAAGATAACCAGAAGGTAAATTCACTCAACGCCGCCGATATGCCAATCGAAGGCGCGCGCGCACCGAACCGTTCTTCGCGCGGGCAATCCGGTATCGCGACGACCACCCAGCTGACCCCTAACATGCTGACCGCAGACAAGGCGCTGGCCGCAAATGTCGCCGTCGTGGCCGCAGCGGCGGCCCGGAGGCAATCACTGGACGAGATGATCCGGACACTGGGTTCCGAGCTGGGGTTCGTTGACCTTGAGGAGGGTCAGACCGTCGACCGCAACACCCAGAACATCCGGGTGAAGGGTAAGGCCGACCTCACGCTGGCGCTGATGCTGAACGGTCGCGAACTTGGCGCTGACCGTATTGGCGAACGTACCAGCTGGGAGAAAAATAATGTTCAAGCGCTGGAATACATCGCCGTAAAACTGGGCGCGGGCAAAAACACGCTGACCCTGATCGGTAAGGACGGGTTCGGCATCGAACGTGCGCGTAAAGACATCACCTTGATGGCACCGGGCACCCCCGCAAAATACGAGATCATCCTGCCGGAAACTGCCTCGGCCTCGCCCGGCTCAGTGGTACCCGTCGTGGTACGTGTGCTCGACGTGCGCGGGATGCCGGTTCCGGCCTCGGGGACGGTGACGCTGCATGCGCGCTTGGGCTTGTGGGACGTAGACGATATTCGTGCGGGCACCCCCGGCGTGCAGGCGTACCTCGACAATGGCGAGGCGACATTTGACTTGATCCCGCCGCAAGTATCGGGGTCGGACCTTGTTACTGTGACGGGGGCATTTGGCAGCACAGAGGCGACCATTATCTTTACCCCTGACCTAGACGAACGCATTCTAATTGGTGTGATTGAAGGTGCTGTATCGCTGGGCAAGAACAGCGACGGATTGCTGGACAAAGACCAGTTCAGTTCCTTTGAGGACACGGCAACCGGCGTGCGCGGCGAGGTCTACCTGAAAGGTGCGATCCGTGGCGATGCGCTGTTGACCCTGCGCTATAGCTCGGACCGCGACACCGAAGATCGTCTGTTCCGCGACATCCGCGGCGACCAGTATTACCCGGTCTACGGCGATAATTCCGAACGGGGTCAAGACGCGCAATCGTCGGAAAACCTGTTCGTCAAAGTGGAAAAGGGCCGGTCCTACATCCTGTACGGTGACATCGCCATCGAACCCGAATCCAGCGCGTTCAAACTGGACGGGATGCGCCGTGTCGCCACCGGGGCAAAGGGCCATTGGGAAAACGACAAGGTGTCGGTCACTGTCTTTGGGGCCCGCACGGCGCAGGAACAGATGGTGCAAGAAATCCGCGGTCGCGGCGTTTCGGGTCCCTATGATTTGAATTTGAGCGGCTATGTACAAGGCTCAGAGAGGGTAGAAGTTCTGGTTCGCGACGAACAGGGTGACGATGTCCTGACGAGCACCCCGATGCGTCGGGGGACGGATTACATTCTCGATTTCTTTCGCAACACAATCACCTTTGACGCGCCCGTCCGCCAGTTCGATCTGGACGGCAATCCGGTGTCGATCCGTGTCACCTATGAGGTCGAAAATGAGGGTGCTGAAAAGTACTGGCTTTATGGCGGCGAGGCGAATTACGCCGTGGGCGAACGTACGACCATCGGTGCCCGCGCGGTGCATGCCGACGCCCCAATCGGCAACCCGGCCCGCGAGCGGCTGCAGTCGGGATACATTCGCCACGAGGACACGACCGGCGGGGTCTGGGAGGCGGAACTGGCCCGCTCAGAGAACGCGCTGGGCGAAGCCGACACTGCCGCGCGGTTATCTTACGAGCTGCAGATAGATCGCCAGCGGCTCAGCTTTGAGGCGATCCATACCGGAGAAAACTTTCTGGCGCGCGGTGGGCTTGCCCGTCCCGGCAGCACCCAAATCCGGCTGAGCTATGGCTACGAGATCAACCGCAAAAGTGACCTGACACTGGCTGCCGAATACGTCCGCGACCGGATCAACGACACCAAACGCCTGCAGTTCGAAGCGCTTTATGCGCGCACCCTAAGCAAGCAACTGCGCGGCCGCATCGGCTTTGATCATCGCCAAGGTCTTACGCAAAACCTCAACGAAAGAGATACGGCACTGGTCTTGGGTGCCCATTGGTCGCCGCAGAACCGGCCCGGCACTGTGATCGAGGCCGAATTGCGCCAACCCCTTGGGGGCAGCGGCGCGGCAACCGAACTGACGCTTGGCCTTTACAGCGAACCGAAACTGGGCTGGCGGGCGTATAACGAGGTCGAACTACACTTTGGCGACGACGCCGTGATGTCGCGCAACACGCTTGGCTTTACCTTCGAGATGAACGAATGGCTCAGTGGCCGGACCGAACTGGCCCGTAGTCCGGGTGACACCGACACGACCTATATTCAGGGGCTGAATGCCGACTTTAAACTGAACAAGACGACGACGCTTGATCTAGGCATCGAACATGCGCGCCTGCTGGACGCGAACGAGACCGAACTGACCAGCTTGGCCGTTGGGGTGAAATGGGGGGGCGGTGATGGCGAATGGATCGGGGACGCGGACTTTGATGCCACATCCGAAGATTCCGGCGAAACCTATTACGCCAGCCTGGGCCTTGCCGGGCAGGTCACACCCGATCTGACTGTACTGGGCCGCACGCGGGCCGCGTTGGACAATCGAAACGGCAAAAGCCAACGGCGGATGCGCACCCGCGTCGGGGCAGCCTACCGCCCGTTGAGCGATCCGCGCCTCGAAGTTCTCGCTTGGTACGAGCATCGCCTTGAGGAAAAGTACAACCGGACCGAAAGCCATCTGTGGTCGGCGAATGCCTCTTACGAGGTCGATGCCGATCTGCGTGTGAACGGAAAATACGCCGGTCAGCACCAAGCGATCGACGTGTCGGGCGGCATCGCGGCTAAGTCGCGGACCCAGCTGGTGCAGGCGGGCGTAAACTATGAGTTCGGGAATGACCTGTTTCAGGTCGGTGCAAACGTGGCACATCTTTGGGACAACACTGGCAACTCGACCAACGGATTGGGTGCCGAGTTCGGATTTGTCCCGACCAAGGGCACGCTGCTGGCGGTTGGCTACAACAAGGCGGGTGAAACGCTGGCGGGGCAAAATGCACTTTACCAAGAAGGTTTCTATCTCCGCTTTAACCTGTTGCTCGACAATTCCCTTTGGAACCAGCTCGACGGTTTCCTCGGCAACTGACTCATCCATCAGTTGCCAGGAAGGACCACGCCGCAAGCGCATCTGCGGCGTGGTCCATTTATAAAACGGGGCGCTGGCAGCGCGCTTTGGACGATACGACCCAAGCCATCCGGTGCTTTCGCGCAGGGAAATATACCAAGCGCGCGGCCCACTATACTTATGCCGCATGAATTGTCTTTTTGCTCAAATGACCGCAATTCTGAAATCCGCCAATATCTCTCCATCGCTGAATAAATAGATGGGGAACAAGAAATGATGATTATGAAAGCAACTGCCGTGTTTTCGCTTTTTACGGTATTTGGCACACAGGTCGCACAGGCTGAGGTCACCACATTCGCGGACCTCCGCATGACGACGGTGGCCGCTGTTTCCTTTCCGGTTTTGCAGACAGATCCCCAACAACGCATCTACCTGAATACGTCGATGTTGCATCAGGCATCAGGGAAGAAGCGCCGCATGATACCAATTGGCGCGAGATCCGGGCCGACCGCGAACTTGAAGCATCTGATCGGTTGGGCAGAAGCGGGGCACCATGGCTATGACGCTGTACAATACGGCGCATCAGTTCGCCCAGCCAAGCCGCCGACGCGGATGACGATTGATGAAATTTATCAATGGATTGAAGCAACGCCGAACCAGCCCCACGCAATTGGGCGTTACCAGTTCATTCCCGCCACTCTAAAAACCTTGGTCCATGAGCTGGGATTGTCCCGCAATACGCTGTTCACGGACGAAGTGCAGGACCGTCTGGCCGACATATTGCTTGAGGATGCTGGCTATAGTCTCTTTATTAGAAGGCAGATCAGTCGTCATACTTTCATGGAAAACCTCGCGCGAATTTGGGCAGGATTTCCCACCTCGACCGGAAGATCGTATTACGACGGCCATGCCGGAAATCGCGCTGTCATTACCTGGAATGAATTCGACACGCATATGAAGGCAATCTTCGCGAAGAAAAATTCGTGAGAAAAGTGCGGCGTAATTCTATGGGGCATGGTGCCCCTTGTAGCCGTCTTTTCAGATAAAAAGATACATATAGACATGTAAATGCGGGGAAATGAACTGCGATATACTTTGATGAATCTTGGGGGCGTTAAGGCGACCTCAAGTCAAAACAACTTATGTTGCGCCGCACAGCTGGTTGTCGCGACCGATTTTCAGGCACCAGCGGTCGGTGACTGACACATCACAACGGCTGAGCTGGTCCAGGTGGTGCCATCGGGCGTGACGTCTCTGATGTCGTTCTGGATGGAGGATTTTGGTCACAGCCATCATCCAATCCACCCCAAAACTCAGTTAAAATATTGCAGAAAATGCCAGTTTCATACTGGCATCAAGTGTTTTGCAATGCGTTTCAGATGAATGGCCGAGGTTGGCCCAAAAATCCCAATAGTATTATTCACCCTATCCTTTTGTGCGTTTGGATATCTTTATATTAATAAATTATCCATCCCACCTCAAGCGATGCTTGGTTGTTCCGCATAATCTTCTGTTTAGAGAAACAAGGATTTTAATGTGGAAGATTTTCAAAGTGTAATGTGCTTATCGGCGGCCGTGCAGGTTAGGGTTGCATTTCTGCGTTATTCGTTCTCAAACTTATTCGCTATTACTGAGAATAGCCGGGATATAATACGCGCTACGAATATATCCGGATCACAACTCACGGATATTTCAACGGGTCAGTTGAAATGCTAGTTCAATCACCCAATACCATTCAACTGTCTGCTGCGAATTATATCCTTGGTGAACGCGCTGATGACGCGCTATTTGGCGGAAATATTCTGGCATCGCGCGGATCAATGTCCGGCACGGGTAGTTATGAGGAAGCGATACAAGCCCTTAGTGTCAGCGGCTTGCGATACCCCGGCGGGTCCCTGACCGAGCACTATTTCGACATCGAAAACCCGGACGCAAGCACAGCGATTCATGCAGAAACAGGTGAAATAACCACATTCATACCCATTTCTGAATTCTTGAGCTACGCAGAAGAAAACGGTCATGCTGTGACCATCGTTGTCCCGACATGGTACCAGCTGACCGAAGAAACGGATGCCGAAGGGAACCGGAGCGCAGAAATCGACGAAGAAGCGCTGCGTGACTTTATCCACGATGTGGCGTCGGGTGTTTATGGTAGTCCCGAAATTGCCGGAATAGAGATCGGGAACGAATACTGGGGGTCAGGCAAAATGAATGCGGTCGAATATGGTCGCGTATCTTCTGAAATGTCCTTTATCATCAATGATGAATTGAAACTGGTGAATGAAGTTCACGGTATCGAAACTGAATCGGTTAATGTTCTTGTCCAAATGGGAACCAATTTTGGCGTTTCAAACATGGCGGTAGAATACGAAGGTTGGGGTGCGGAGGGTGTTATTGACGACCTGTCTGCCAAATACCCAAATGCCGACATTTCATATGATAACATTCGGGGAAATGGTGAGGTCAATTGGGCGGAAGTCAACAATGAGCTGGTCATCATGTCGTTTGACACGCCAGAAAAAATGGAAGCGGTCGATGGCGTTATCGCCCATGTCTATACTTACGGTACCGGTGATCAAACCCGCGGCCTTTATAATCTGGATATCATCAACAACGTCTGGATGGAAAAAGAAGGCTTTGAGGGGTTGGAAATTCACGTCACTGAGTGGAACATGAAATCGACCAGTTCTCTCGACCGTGCTGAAGACTACGGGCTATTCCAGGCCCATGAAATGCTCAACATTGTTGAAAACTTTTTGGAAGCCGGCGTAGACCAAGGCCATGTCTGGCCTTTGATCCAAAACACATCAAACCCGTTGTCGGTCGGCTTTGACTATTCCGAGCCCACTGTGCCCGGACAGATGTTTTCCATGATGTCTGAAAACCTACCGGGCAAATCTGTGGTTGATTTCAGTCCCGGCAGCGATCGCAGCACCGAATATTTCGGCGAGGACGTTGATATACATGCCTTCGTGGGCGGCGGTGATATGGTCCTGTACATAGCCTCGACTGCGGACGAAACGACGATCACTGATATCGATATGTCGGGCTTCGTTGCTGGCTTCGACGCGATGGAGGTCAGCGTTCTTGGCGTGGCAGAAGGGCAAAACCCCGGCAGCACTCGGTCGGATGCTGATCTTCAGGAGCTGGATGCAGAAACGGTTTTTCGCGACAATGTGCTTGAGGTCGACCTTGATAGGGGCGAAATCATGCAGGTCGTCATTCGCGGGCTAACGCCAGCCGAAGGGTTTGAACCATTGATGAATGCCATCGACGAAGCAGCAGACCTTCTCTTCGTTGAGGATGACGGCGATACTTCAACCTCGGTCTTTGCTTTCAATTCGTTTGCAGCAGATGTTGACCTGCAGGCGGCTGGGTTTGCCGCTGTAGAGGACGATACAGTATCCGAAAACACCTCGGATGAATTGATCTTTGAAGACAGCCCCGCAGAATTCCAAAGCTTTGCGTTCAGAAGCGCGGAGTTCGATGCACCCGTCATAACAGATCAGTCGGAGGCAAATTTTGCAGATGAGGCACCGGAGATAACTGATATCCCGGAAGAACCCGATGAGGTCGAAAGCTCAGACGGAGGGGGCTTTGCCGATTTGGGAATAATGCTGGCCTTGTTTCCCGTGTTGGCCCTCGCCGGTTTTGCGGTTTAGGCATGCGCGCGGCAAAGCCGGTTATCTGCGTCCGATTGCTTCGGTTAGCTTGAGCATCCGTTTGACGAAGGGTGTGACCGGCGCGCCGAGCAGGTCGGTGGCGGTGTATTTTACCTGACGATAGATCGCCTTCATGTGCGACAGACGCTCAAAACCGGCTTTGCCGTGGTAATTGCCCGTGCCGCTATCGCCGACGCCGCCAAACGGCAGATTGTCCTGAAGGATGTGCAGCAGCGTGTCGTTGATGGTGACGCCGCCAGCATGGACTTTGGTCAGGACATCCTGACGACGCGCGGCATTTGATCCAAACCAATAAAGCGCAAGCGGGCGGGCGCGATCCTGAACATAGGCCAGCGCCGCGTCGTGGGATTTGACACCGATGATCGGCAACACAGGGCCAAAGATTTCATCCTGCATCACAGCCATTTCAGACGTGGCCCCGGTGATGACCGTCAAGGGCATCATGCGGTTGTCAGCCGAGGCGTGGTCGGATTGTGCCGTTTGCACCGTCGCGCCTTTGTCTTTGGCGTCTTGCACAAGCCCTTGAAGGCGGGCCAGATGGCTAGTGTTGATCACGGCGGTTGCGTCAGGGTTGCCGTCCCATTCGGGGTACATCTCGCGCGCGATATCCAGTAACTGCGCGGCCACGCTATCGACCTTGTCCTCGGGCACCAGCAGATAGTCCGGCGCGATGCAGATCTGACCACAATTGGTCAGTTTGCCTTTGATAATCCGGCGCAGGGCGCGTGTGACATCGGCGCTGGCGTCCAGAATGGCGGGTGATTTGCCGCCCAGCTCAAGCGTCACGGGCGTCAGGTTGGCAGCGGCAGCCTGTGCCACTTTGCGGCCCACGGCGGTGGAACCGGTAAAGACAATATGATCGAAAGGCAGGTTCGTCATGGCCTGTGCGATATCAGCTTCGCCGCGCACCACGGCCACTTCGTCACCTGCAAAATGCCGGGTGATCGCGTCATTCAGGGCGTCTGCAAAACGCGGTGTCAGCTCACTTGGCTTAAGGATCGCGCGATTGCCTGCGGCAAGGGCCGTAACCAGCGGGCATAAAATCAATTGCAGCGGAAAGTTCCACGGCGCGATGATCCCGACCACGCCCAAAGGCTGTGGCAGGATGCTGCTTTTGCCGGGTTTGAACAACAGATGGGTGTGAACCTTGCGGGTCTTCATCCATGATTTCAGATGCTTGCGCGCATGGGTCAAAGCCAACCGGACAACAAGGAATTCTGTCAGGCGCGTTTCAAAGAACGAGCGTTGACCAAAGTCGTCGCTGATCGCTTGGGTGAACCTGTCTTGATATTCGTCCAGCAGGGTTTCCAGCTTCTTGAGATTGGCAAGCCTGTCTTCAAGGCTTGGGAAAGGGGTCGCACGGGCCGCCCCCTTTTGATCGTCGAAGAGCCGTTGAAGATGATCCACGTCATTCGAGAACGGGATGATATCGGATGTCATGTTCATTGTACTCTCCCAAGTGATTGCAGTTCGATCAGCAGTGCGATTTGCCAAGATCGTTAAGGATCTAATCCGAGATCCCCCGGACGAACCTGCGGGACAGCGGCGGTGCTACTGTCGCTTGGTGTTTCGGCCCCGCCAAAGGATGAAGAGGCCGGATAGTACAATCAAGCCTGATCCAAACATCATGGAATAGCTTAACTGTTCGCCGAAAAAGGCGATGCCGAACCCTATCCCGAATAGAAGCCGCGTGTATCTGAACGGGGTTACTGCGGACACTTCTCCGGTACGCATCGCTTTCATCAAACATGAATACGCCGCCACGCCAGCCAGTACTGCACCCAACATGTAGGATGACACCTGAAGATCAAGTGCGACAAAGGCGGCGGATTCCCAGAGGGAAAATAACGCACCGGCAACGATGATGGACAGAAAACCGTAAAAGCCAAGTACAGACGTTGTCAAAGAAGCGGGTGCTGCGCGGCTGGCCAAATCGCGGCCCGCAAACCCGATCATCCCGATGATTGCTAAAATCGAGAGCATCGAAAAACCATCCGTCCCGGGCTGCACGATGACGATAACCCCGACCAACCCGACGAAAATGGCGGCCCATCTGCGCCAGCCGACCTTTTCGCCAAACACCAATGCTGCGCCAGCGACCACGACCAGCGGGGTCGCCTGAAGGATCACCGTCGCCGCAGACAACGGGATCAGCGAAATGGCAAGGACATAGAATAGCCGTCCGATAATCTCAAAGCAGACGCGAATACGCATCGGACGGGACACGACGTCTTTGGTGAACAAGGGCTCTTTGTTCATGACGGCAATAAAGGCGAATAGAAGCGCGCCACCCAAACCAAAGAGGATAAGGATTTGAGCGATCGGTAGCGTCGTGGAGGCGGCTTTGATAAATGTGTCTTCGACCGCAAACCCCGCCATCGAAGCAATCATCCAAACGCTGCCAAGCAGGTTCGCCCTGCGGTCCGTCGCAATGCCACTTATCATTGATATTTCTGCCTTTGCCCTTCGGCTTCGATGCCTGAACTATTGGGACGGGTCAATATATCAGCCGTCATTCGCTGTGTGTCGGTTCATCTGTGTGTGGCCGATATTTGCGCCGCAGACCATTTGACGGACCAGTGCGGGTAGCTCTGGCCCCCGCGTCTGGATGGCCCCCGACGATCACTGATGCCTAAAAGGGCCAAGAGAGCTGGAAAGGCTTCACTCTTACCGCGTCGCCCGCAGCTGTGCCCCCAGAGACGGCTTGCGCCCGCAACACGACCATGGCGGCGGCGCGGGCATCTTCGCCGGCGTCGTGGTGATGGAAATCAAGCTGCAGGTATTTTTTGAGGTTGGCCAATCCGTGGCCGCCATTCCCGATCAACTCGGGCCAGGCCGCACGTGCGATGGACACACTGTTTTGCCAACTCAAGCGAGGAAGCCGTAAGCCGTGGGTTTTGCATGCGGCGTTGATCGCGTGTTCGTCAAACCTGCTGTGTTGTACCATCGGATGTCTGGACAGCAGGGGCAACATGTCGGGCCAGATCTGCGCAAAGCTGTGTGCGTCGCGTACCGTGTCAGGGCCGATCCCGTGCAGATCAATGTTAAACGGCGCAAAGGCGACTTGAGGGTCGACATATGTCGACCACGTTTGAATGGTTTCGTCATACCCGACACAGGCGATACCGATTTGACAGATGCTCGCGCTGTCACCGCAGGCGGTTTCTACGTCCAGTGCGATGAACTGAAAATCGCCTTCGGGCATATCGGTGCTCAATGCGATGCTCCGCGCAATCGGGCCTCCAGCGATGTGACCAGATTGTCCGAGTAGGCCCGCAACACTGCGACGTCACCGGTCAGCCGCGCATAGGACCACAGCCCTTGAACCGAGATCATGGTATAGCGCGCGAGATCGTCAATCTGGGCGGCAGTTAGCGTTTCATTTTGACTGTTCTCGCGGGTCAGCACCTTGCGAAAACCATTGGTCAACCGGTCGCAATGTTCGAGCAGCTTTTCACGGGTTGCTACGTCTTCTATTGCGATCTGGGTCAGCGTATTCCCGACAAGACATCCAATACCAAAACCATCTGCCGCCTCAAACCTGTTCAGCAGGTTTGACAGATAGGCACGAATTCCGTCCAGCCCGGCACCGGGGGCTTCTACGGGGGTAAATGCGGGGGTCACGACGATCTCTTGATACTTGTCCAGACAGGCATGGAAGAGGTCCTGCTTACCAGAAAAATCGCTGTAAATGCCCGCGCGGCTGACGCCCGTTTCGCGCACAAGGTCGCCCATGGAAACGACATGATAGCCGGTCTTCCAAAAGGTACTAAGGGCGCTGTCCAACAGCTGTTCACGGGAATGGGATTTGGCTCTGGGCATATTTTCTCTTGTTTAAGAATGATCGTTCTTCTCCGTCTTTCGCGACTCAACCACAAGCGCAAGGGGCCTCCCGTGTCTACAAATTTCCGCGACAAAAAGAAGTTCGCAACCGTTCATGGCAAACAGATGGCCTATATCGAAGAGGGCACTGGCGATCCGATCGTATTCCTGCACGGCAACCCGACGTCGTCCTATCTGTGGCGCAACGTGATGCCGCATCTGGCAGGTAAGGGCCGTTTGATTGCCCCCGATCTGATCGGCATGGGGGACAGCGACATGCTCGATAACTCCGGCCCAGACAGCTACGCTTTCGTCGAACAGCGCAAGTATCTTGTCGCGCTGTTAGAGCAGTTGGGCGTCACTGAAAACGTAACGCTGGTGATCCACGACTGGGGTTCGGGCCTTGGGTTCCACTGGGCGCATATGCACCCCGATGCTGTAAAAGGCATCGCGTTTATGGAGGCGATTGTTGGCACGCGGTCCAGCTGGGATGAATTCCCAGAACGCGCCCGCGAAACCTTTCAGGCGCTCCGATCGCCCGCGGGCGAAGACATGGTTTTGCAAAAGAACCTGTTCGTCGAGGGGATTTTTCCTGCGTCGATCCTGCGCAAGCTGGAGGATGAAGAGATGGCCGAATACCGCCGCCCCTTTGCCAACGCAGGCGAAGACCGTAGGCCAACGCTGACATGGCCACGTCAGATTCCGGTTGCGGGTGATCCGGCGGACGTGTCCGAAATTGTTGATGCCTATGTTGAATGGCTGGCCACAACGCCCACGCCCAAGCTGTTCGTGAACGCTGAGCCGGGGATGCTGATTACCGGCCCCGTCCGCGACGTCGTGCGCAAATGGCCCAATCTGACAGAAGTGACCGTGCCAGGTCTGCACTTTATCCAGGAGGATTCGCCCGATGAAATCGGTGAGGCTATCCGCGACTGGCACGCCAACTTGTAATTGATCTGAATAGGGTAGGCGTTGCCGGATCAAACAGACCCCGAAACGCCATCTTCGTCATTTCAATCGCCACTGCGGCATTGGGGTGACGACAGCGTGTTATATGTCGCCAGTTAGCCCACCGCGAGGTCGCACATCATTTCCGTAATGGTTCATCATGATGTCGACCGAGCTTTCGATCATCTTGTCCATTTCAGCGGCCTCGACCAAAGGCGCGCCGAACATGACGGGCCAAAAGGCCTTTCCCTTGAGCAGCGAAATGAATTCCTCGGCCGCCTGACGGGGGTCTTTCAGATCAAGCAGGCCGTCTGCCGCAGCCTCTTTCAACAGGTCTTCAAACGACGCCGTGTAATCGATCTCGTTTTGAATTTCGCTGACGATTTGCGGATCACGCAAAATCTCACTCATCAGCATCTTGTTTGCGGTCATAATTTCAGGCGACATAAACAGCCGAGACTGCGCGCGCCCCATGTCGGTCAGTTGGGTGCGGATGTCGACGCCGGGCCGGTAGCTGACTTTCATGTGGTCCGCAAAGACCGCCCATTGCCGCTGCATCAACGTTTGAAACAACTGTTCCTTGCTTGCAAAATATCGATAGACGGTGCGTTTGGATGCGCCAGCCCGCTTGGATATACGATCCATGCTGGCGGCAAGAAACCCGTTCTCGCAGAATTCGTCAAAGGCTCCGAGCAAGATATCTTCCCGCTTGTCGTCTGAATTTACTGCAGTTTTACTCATACTGAATTTCTACGTGTCGCATTCGATTTCCGTCAATATACATCTTGGGTAAACTTGCGGGTTTACCAGTCGCCTTCTGTCGCATATGGTACACTCATCGGTTTACCCACTTTCGCATCACATTGCCAGATGGAGAATTTTCATGACTATCAAGCTAAAGATTAACGGGGCCGAGCGCTCTGTCGAGGCCGAACCTGGGACCCCGTTGCTTTGGGTGATCCGCGACGAATTGAAACTGACGGGCACCAAATTCGGCTGCGGCGTTGCGTCTTGTGGGGCCTGCACGGTGCATGTCGATGGCGAACCCGTACGATCCTGCCAGACCTACATCGAAGACGTCGACGGTGCCGAAGTATCCACCATCGAAGCCATGGGCGACACCAAGATCGGTGCGGCGGTACAGCAAGCATGGAAAGAATTGGACGTGGTGCAATGCGGGTATTGCCAGTCCGGTCAGATCATGTCCGCCGTTGGTCTGTTGAAACAAACGCCGAAACCGACGCTCGAAGAGATTGATGATTACATGGATGGCAACGCCTGCCGCTGTGCCACCTATCAACGTATCCGCGCTGGCATTCAGCGCGCTTCAGAAATCGTGGAGGGTTAAGCAATGACCATCAACACATCCCGTCGCGGGTTCCTTAAGGGGGCAGGCGCTGCCATTGCGGTTCTGGCCGTCGGCATTACGCCCAAAGGCACACTTGCCGCCGCCAGCACCGAAGCCGCGGCAGGCATCACGCCCTTCGTCAAGATCTACGCCGATGGCACCGTCGCTGCCGTCATCAAGCATTTCGAAGGGGGCCAAGGGGCGTCCACCGGTCTGTCCACCCTGATCGCCGAAGAGCTGAACATGGAGCTGGAAGACATCACTTTTGAAATGGCCCCGTCGAACCCGGCGGTCTATAACAACCTGTTTTTCGGTCCGTTCCAGGGTACTGGTGGTTCAACGGCGATTGCCAATTCTTTCATGCAGTACCGGACAGCAGGGGCCGCCGCGCGCGATGTCCTGTTGCAGGCGGCCGCCGTTGAATGGGGCGTTGACGCAACCGCGCTGACCCTCAAGGACGGTACAATCACGGGTGCCGGTAAAGAAGGCAAAATCGGTGATTTTGTCGCTGCCGCCGCGCAGTTAGAGGTGCCAGCCGAACCCAAGTTGAAAGACCCCGAAGAATGGACGCAAATCGGTAACCCGCAAAAGGCGCGCCGTGACAGCCATGACAAGATCAACGGCGAAGGCATCTTTAGCATGGATGTTCAGCTTGAAAACCAGATGGTCGTGGCCATCAAACGCATCCCGCAATTTGGCGCGACAGTTGTGTCTTTCGATGACAGCGCCGCCAAGGACATGAAGGGTTTTATCATGGCCCAAGCCCTGCCGAATGGTGCAGGCGTGGCGGTCTATGCTGAAAACACATGGGCCGCGTTTCAGGCCCGTGATGCGATCGAGGTCGAATGGGATCTGAGCAAAGCAGAAACCCGCAGCAGCGACGAGATCAAGGCAGAGCTGCTTGCCGCTGTGAACACAAAGCCGGAATACCAAGCGTCTAAAACCACCCTTGCCGAGACGACCACAGCGATGGACGGCGCGGCACAAGTGGTCGAGCGCGAGTTCTTCCTGCCGCTGTTGGCCCATGCCCCGATGGAGCCGATGTCAGCCACGATTGCAGCCACCGAAGACGGCGGCGTGATCATGTATGACGGGGCGCAAGGCCCGACGGTGAACCACGGCACGATGCATCAGATCCTTGGCATCCCGATGGAGAAAATTCAGGTTAAAACGCTTTATGCTGGCGGTTTCTTTGGCCGTCGCCTGAACGCCGGTGCCGATTACCTTGTCGAGGTCACGCTCGCTTTTGCGATGACGGACAAGACCCGTCCGGTGAAACTTGTGTGGTCGCGCGAAGACGACATTACCGGCGGTTGGTATCGCCCGGCCTATGCCCATAAAGTGCGGGTTGGTTTGGATGATGCCGGCAAGATCGTCGGTTGGGATCACCGGATTGCTGGTCAGTCCATTGCCAAAGGCGGACCATTCGAGGCGATGATCGTACATGATGGCGTGGATCACACATCCGTCGAGGGCACCGTTGATACGCTATATTCGGTCCCCGGCATGCATGTCGGTCTGACGGACGGTAGCGTTGCCACCACGGTGAACTTCTGGCGCTCGGTCGGGCATAGCCACAACGCCTATGTGATGGAAACCATGATGGATGTCGCCGCAGCCGCAGCGGGCCAAGATCCGGTCAGTTTCCGCCTCGCGCATCTGCCCGGCGACACGCCGGATCAAATTCGCAAAGCGGGAGTTTTGAAACTGGCCGCAGAAAAGGCCGGGTTCGGAAAAGACCTACCAGCGGGCCATTTCCACGGTGTGGCTGTCCACAAATCCTTTGGCACCTACTGCGCCGAAGTTTGTGAAATCTCGGTTGATGGGGACGGCGTTGTGCAGATCGAAAAGTTTACGGCGACCGCTGACTGCGGTGTGACGGTGAACCCCGATGTGATCAAAGCACAGGTCGAAGGCGCAATTGGCTATGGTGTCGGGCACATCATGCGCGATGAAATCACGCTGGATGGCGGTGTCGTGGAACAGCAGAACTTCCCCGACTACGAGCCGCTTCGTATGCGTGACATCAAGGCGATCGAAGTTCACATCGTCAAATCGAACGAAGCCCCCACTGGCATCGGTGAACCCGGAACGCCCCCGGCGGGTCCTGCGCTTGCCAACGCGATTGCCGCGTCGGGGCGCGATCTCGTCACGCACCTGCCTATGATCAAAAGCGACGTTACATTCGCTTGATCCGCTTGCAGACCGCCGTTGCCATGTGACAATGGCGGTCTGCGTTTCCTCATCTTCAGTTGACGCATCTGTGGTGGCCACACCTCTTGTGGCGCACCGTCAGCCCTGCGCTACTTCTGCGCGCCTTCGCCGCCCAAATGAGCGCGCCGGCAATGACGCCCCAAAATGCACCGCTCACGCCAAAGAGTGTCATGCCGCTTGCTGCAATCAGGAACGTCATCGCGGGGGCCTCTAATTGCGCTGTGTTATTGAAAGCGGCCGAAACCGAACCGACCAATGCGGGGACCAGCGCAAGACCCGCGACTGCCGTTATCAACGCAGAAGGTGCCAAGCCTGCCAGCGACGTGACGGCGGCTGCGGCACATGCCAATGCAACATAAACAAGACCGGATGTGATCGCGGCCCAATAGCGCGTCGAAGGATCGCGGCCTGCGTCCTCACCGGCCATCATCGCGGCGGTTATGGCGGACATGTTGACAGGGACAGATCCGAACGGCGCAATCAGCAAACTGACAAAGCCGGTTTTGCGTATCAGCGGTTGCCGGTCCACGGTGTAGCCGTTCAACTCCAGCACTGCAAAGCCGGGGATATTCTGACCTGCCATCGTGACCAGATAGAGCGGCAAAGCGATCGAGAAGAATGCCCGAACGGTAAAGAGCGGCGCAACGGGGTCAAAGGCCGGCAACCATGCTGTGCTGGATTGAACCGCGCCACCGGACCCATCGACCGTGAAATAGAGAACCGCAAGAAAGGCAATGACGGCAAATGGCATCGCGGCCAGCCTGTTCCACGCCAACCCGATCACCCACGCAACAAGCACAGGCAATACCAAGACCGGTATCGTGCCCAAGGCCAAGGCAGGGGCCAAACACAGTTTAAGCAGAACGCCAGCCAGCAGCGCATTTGCAATCGGCTTGGGAATAGCCGCAACAATGCGTCCAAGCGATGGGATCAAACCCGTCAAGACGATCAATCCGGCACAGCAAATCATCGCGCCAACCGCTTCGCTAAAGCCACCCGGCAACATTACCGTCGCAGCAAGAAACGCAGCACCGGGTGTTGACCATGCGACAGCGGCGGGGATCCGCGTTACAGCCGGAAGCCAGATGCTGCAGATCCCCATGCCAAGTGTTGCAAAAAACAGACCTGTTGCCGCTTGGCCGTCAGTGGCACCCATGGCTTTCATTCCTGCAAGAACGATCGCAAAAGACGCCGAATACCCCACGAACGCTGCAAGCAGCCCCATGTAAACGGCTGGAATTGAAAGTTGGCGGATCATTGGCGCGGCACCCATGGATTGACTTCGGGGCAAACTTGCAGAGCGTCCCGCCCTTTTCCAGAGCGGATTTAGACTTCATCGAAATAAAAGGAGCTCGCACGCATAGCCAGCTCCGGCGCGTCTGGCAGCGAAAGACAGCTCTGCGCCCGTCTTGCATCAATTCGGCAATGCCGCCAAAGTCCGCAAACAGAATTTGACAGTGGGTGGAAGCATGAGCGCGATAGATATCGAAAAAGTTAGAAGCGAAACACCCGGAATACAGGTTTCGACCCATTTGCTGGCCTCTGGTTCCGCGCTGATGCCACAATGCGTCGTGAATGCCGTGATAGAGTACACTCAACTTGAAGCACAGTTCGGCGGCTATGAGGCGCAAGCGCAGCAAGCGGACAAACTCGAACGCGTTTACAGCTCTGTGGCGCGCCATATCGGCGCAAACACGCGCGAAATTGCAATTATGGAGAATGCGACGGTGGGGTGGTGCCATGCGTTTTATGCACTGCCACTCAAGCGTGGTGCGCGCATTCTAACCTGCGAGGCCGAATACGCGGCGAATTACGTCGCTTTCCTTCAAAGGGCAAAGCGCGACGATTTGAGGATCGAGGTCATACCCTCGGATGAGACCGGCGCGTTGGACATCACGGCCTTGGAAAACACGATAGATGATGACGTCGGGCTGATTGCCATCACCTGGATTCCAACCAACGGTGGTTTGGTCAACCCCGCAGCCGAAGTGGGGAAAATCGCACAGGCGCACGGCATTCCTTACCTGCTTGATGCGTGTCAGGCGGCAGGGCAGATGCGTATCGATGTGGATGAATTACAATGTGATTTCCTGTCGGCCACAGGGCGGAAATTTCTGCGTGGTCCGCGCGGCACAGGGTTTCTTTATGTGAAAGAAAAATGGCTGGCATCCTTGGAACCCGCGATGATCGATCATTTTGGCGCGCCTTGGGTGGCACGCGATAAGTACGAGCTTCGCGATGACGCAAGACGGTTTGAAACCTGGGAGAATTCCTGCGCTCTCAGAGCCGGCCTTGGTGCGGCAATCGACTATGCTGATCAAATCGGTATCGATCTGATTGCAGAGCGGATCAGCATGCTGGCTGAACAAACCAGATCGCTGCTTGCGGAAGACCCACAGATCACGCTGCACGATCTGGGATCGACCAAATGCGGGATCGTCAGCTTTTCTATCAATGACACGGACCCGGAGGCGGTTATTCAGCATATGGCAGCAGAACGCTTTGTAATTGGTGCGTCGCAACCATCAAGCACGCGGATCGATGCCGAACGTCGCAGCCTTCCGACGGTCCTGCGCATCGCGCCCCATTATTACAATACCGAGGATGATATCACTCAGGCTGTCGCGCGGCTTCGCTCATATGGATTTGCCTAAGGGTGGGCCTTGGGCAGCAGCTAATTCATCAATTGGATCATAGACAAACCTAGCTACAATATCCCCATTGTTGATATCGACTTGTCGCGTCTACCCGGCGACGAACTTCATCGCTTCGCAGGTCCGGGTGCTGATGTGTGCTGACATGTGAATTGGGTCAGACCGACCAACCAGCCCAGTTATGCAGTCCTCATCCGCCAAGCGGGCAATCGGATTATTGCAGCGGTACAGTCCTCGGTAGCTTGCACCTCGAATTCTCCACCATGAAGTTCTACCAATTTCCGCGTCAACGGAAGACCAAGCCCCAATCCGCCCCGCGTATCCCTGTTATTGATGCTGCCACCAACAACAAAAGGTTCGTACAGCGCCGCGAGTTCGACATTTTCGTCCAGCCTGCCATCATCAGTGATCGAAAGCTCGATGTTGCCGGACGCGTCTATACGGCTTCCTACGGTGGTTTTCTGGCCACCATGGTTGATCGCATTAAGAGCAAGGGCGTGCAGAGCAAGTTTGATCTGATCTGGATCGATAAAGATGGGGCCGGTTAGTGAACCGTCTACAACAGCAATCGTCTTCAATTCACCATCAGCGCCCGGCAATACCAGTTCGGCAACGCCTTCCACTATGCCCTCCAATTCGCAGACACGTTCATTCAGGGACAGTTCCCCGGTCGCGGCGTTACTGTATGCAATAATCGTTTCAACGAGCCCCATAAGATGCTCGCCTGATTTTCGTGCCGAGCTTACCAATGCCTTGTTGGTACCTCGTTCTGCCATCGCTTCAAGTAACTGCAAACTACCAAAGAGAATGGTGAGCGGCGTACGCAACTCATGCCCGATAAGGGTAATGAACGTCGTCTTTGCGCCTTCGTCTTTTGTTTGGTCCACTGGTCTTGGCGGGACACCTTCCAGCGCAGCAACAACGGCCTTTCCCAAATCTGCTAGAATGGACATTTGGTGATCCGACGGCGCTTCATGAGGAACCAGATCAAGGACGCATAAACTTCCCAAACGTTGTCCCGACGACAGCACCAGTGGGACCCCGGCATAGAACCGGGCACCGGGCCCGCCTTCAGCAACCATAGGGTGGGCTTCAAACCGGGGGTCTTTGCTGAGGTCCGGCACCACCATCGGTTTGCCGGACATGATCGTATGGGTGCAAAAACTGTTGTTCTTCGGCATCCGTCCAAGCTCAATCCCTACGACAGATTTGTACCACTGGGTGTCACCCTCAACGACACTGATATGTGCAATCGGGCAGTCAAGAATTTTCCTCGTCGCCTCGCAAATCGCATCAAAGACGCCAGCATTCGCTTCACTCAGGCCGGGAACAGCAAATACGGACCGAAGCCGTGCTTCCTCGTTAAAAGGAATAGGATAAGTTCTCACTTTGGACCTCGCTGAATTTCGTGCTCAGCAAGATAGTAGCTGCATGTGATGCACAATCAACTACCGGCTGCTGCGATCAATTGATGTATTGATAGATATTTAGGCCACAGTAACTTTGGGCCGGAAGCGGACTTTAGACATGGCCCGAATGAATGGCAGCCACGGTTGTTAGCCGCAGCCATTCACAACAGGCAGGGAATTGCCTATTTCTGCAGCGTTCACAAAGGTTTGTAGTGCGGGTGGAACCGCTGTTCAGCAATACCATTTGAATGTCAGTATTCCCCATGGAATTGATTCTAATACCTTTCACGCACAGATGAATTGCCAGCCGCGCGTACCGTCGTGGATTCGCTGCAGGGCAATTGCAGTAGCAACTTGTGCGAAAGGTCTTGCCAGGACTGTAATTAAGGAGCGACCTTTTTGCTATCAGCCGTATCGAACATTGTGCTGGCCCAACAAGAGCTCGCGCAACGCCGGTTCAAGAACGTTCTAAAATATGCGCGCAAGGCGCAAAAGGAAGCGCCGCATTCCCCAGTCCCCGAAAATCTGGCTGGCATAGCACTTAGCGCAATGTCGCGAACGGGCGAAGCGGTGAACAGTTTTAAGCGGGCCATTCTCTTGGACCCCAGCTATGCAGAAGCCCGAAAGAACTTGGCTCAAACTTACTTGCTTATGGGACAGTATGAGAATGCGCTTCTGGCCCTGCACGCCGTGCCTGAAACACCTGATGCCGTCTATTTGAAAGCACAGGGTCTCGCGGCTCTGAAACGAAAGCAGGAAGCTCTGGCGGCAGCAACGCAATACATTGCAGGCAATCAAGAGGACAAGACAGGGTACAAGCTTAGGGCATTCATTCGGCTTCAGTTTGGATTGATCGCTGATGCATTGGAAGACTATGAAAAAGTAATTTCAATCGATCCGCAGGATGCGGAGACGCTGACCCGCATGAGTTTGCCGCTGGCGCGCCATCTGAGGTTCGATGATGCGTTGAACTCTGCCCTGCGCGCCGTGGAGATTGACCCCGACAACATAAGCGCACAGTTGCGCCTTGCGGCACAATTTTCGGAGATGGGAAAATCGGAGCAATCAATTGCCGCGTATAGGCATGTGTTGAGCTTGGATCCCTCTCAGGCCAGCGCGTTGAAAGCTTTAAGTGAAATGCTGAGGGGCGAAGACTTGGCTGATTTGGAGCTTCAAGTCGCCGACGCACTATCCCGCGTTGGCAAAGGTTCGGAAGACGAAGCCTTTCTGCTTTTCGCCCGTTTTCATATCCTTTCGGGGAAAGGCGCGCGCGAACAGGCAGATCGAGATATTATCCAAGCAAATAACTTTTTCGCCAACCGCAGCCACTATAATGCGAAAGGCGAGCGCGAGGCTGCTGAGGGTATACTGAAACGTTTCCCTGATGTGCTGGCACCGAAACAGGAAATCCGCACCGCGCCAACGCCGATCTTCGTTTTGGGCCTGCCAAGATCAGGCACTACTCTGGTGGAGGCGATGCTTGGACGTCACGCCAAGGTCGTTCCCTTGGGCGAACGCGGTACGATCGGTTTCCTTCTAGAAGAGACAATCCATCGCGGCCTGCCATTTACTGCGCGCGAGATCGAAGAACTGAGGGCCGAGGACCTCCGGTTGCTCCCTGAACTGCCTGTTGATGCACAGGCCTATGTCGATAAAATGCCTGCAAACTTCCGGATAGTTGGTTTCCTTAAGTCAATATATCCCGAGTGTAAAATCGTGAACGTCCGGCGGGATCCGCGCGATATTGCCCTGTCTATGTTCCAGGCCCATTTCTCAAGTTCAGCGCTGAATTATACCTATGATCGCAAGGCCATGTCCGATTACTTCAATCTTTACGCTCGCATGATGTCACATTGGCATAAGGTATTTCCGGGGCAAATCTACGATATTCACTACGAGGCTTTGGTTGAGGACATCGAAGGCGAAGGTCGCAAACTCGCCGGGCACTGCGGGATCGAATGGAGCTCTCAAATGGCATCGCCGGATCAAACGACGTCCCAGGTCCTGACAATGAGCGCCAATCAATTGCGCAAGCCTATTCACACCCAATCGATTGGAAAGTGGCGGGACCGCCAAAAGTTACTGGCACCTTTTCTGCAGGTACTAGATCACGCGCTTTGGCCCGAGGTCGAAACGGAGTAAGCTAGTCCACCCGAGATTTGGCGGTTTATCAATGTTCTCTCCGGTCGATACCATGCATGGTTTTTATATGTCGGGCTCGAAGGCGACACTCGTGTTGATTTTCAAGCAAAGCAGATATTGGCGCAAACAGTAGCGCATATCTGGATTCAGCGTTTGTGTTGAGGAACAGGAACGGCCCAAAGCGGCCCTTCGTACTGTATTACACCCCACCAAACCAGATATTCGCGATGCCTCGCGGCTGGTATTGCATCAAGGCGCGTGCCATCTTTCCCCTAGAGAGGGACGATTACCTATGATTACCGAGATCGTAACATTCGAGATTAAAAAAGAGATGGAGCGCGAGCGCGTCGTCGCGCTCTTTGAGGAAAGTGCCAAAATCTGGCGGGCACACCCCAAGCTGCACCGCAAGAACTACCTCTATGACCCTGAGGCCGGGATCGCGGGTGGTGTGTATACTTGGGACAGTGTCGCCGACGCACAGGAGGCACACGGAGAAGCGTTTCGTGCCCGTGTCGCCGAGACTTTTGGCAGCACGCCGCGCTTTCAGTACTTTGAGACCCCAGTCGTGGTTCAGAACGACGTAGCCCACGATTAGACACCTCCAGAATGCGCCTTGACGGTCACCGCCGCAGTCAGACGAAAACCTTCTCCGTGACGATTGGCCGCTCTGCGACACCATGAAATGTGATGACGGAGTACCGTTCAACGACTAAGCTTTGCCCTAGACTGCGGATGAAATCTGGAGGACCAAGTCATGAAAAATCTCGCGTGGACAATCGCCCTGACACTTGTCGCTGGGACTGCGATGGCACAAACCGAGGTGGGTATCACCAAAGACATGCCCTCGGTCACCGTGCCGACAGACAGCGGTATGGTGACGATCGACAGGATCCAAGATACTAAAAATCAGATCAGCGGTGAATGGGCGCTGACCTCTCGCAGCTGCCCGAATTTTTGCATTCAACCGCACAGTCCTGCGGAAGGGGTCACCACGATCGGCGAACTGGAACTGATCGAGATGCTAAAGGACCCCGAAGCTGTGGTGGTGGACAGCCGCACACGTGACTGGTTCGAAGGCGGCACTATTCCCGGTGCGATAAACATCCCTTATACCTATGTTGTTGACGAACTTGGCCAACTGGGGTGTGAGCCGGATTTCGACGGCTGGGACTGTGCGGCAGCAAAGCCTGTAGCGCTGTTTTGCAACGGCGTCTGGTGCGGTCAATCGCCCACCGCGATCCGCAACATGATCACGGCGGGCTATCCCGCAGACCGCATTTTCTATTATCGCGGTGGCATGCAAATCTGGCGTCTGCTTGGCCTGACTGTGATTGGCGGCGAATAACGGCATTCAGCGGCCTTCATGATCGCCGCTAGTATTCTGTAATTATAGTTAAGCCGGTTATGATCGCTTAGAGCTCACGGAAAAGGACTGTTCAAGATGGAACCCGTTTCACGCAAACACCTAGCATCATGCCATTGCGGAGGCGTGCAGTTTGAAGTCCAGCTCACTGACGGATTGAATACTATCCGCCGCTGTTCATGTTCTTACTGCCGCATGCGCGGCGCAATCGCCGTATCCGCCCAACTGGACGGTATCAGCTTTCTGAAAGGCGAAGACAGTCTAACCCTCTACCAATTCAATACAAAAACAGCCAAGCACTACTTCTGCCCGGTTTGTGGAATTTACACTCACCACCAACGCAGATCCAATCCAAATCAGTTTGGTATCAATGTCGCCTGCCTCGAAGGCGTGAGCCCATTCGATTTCGCGGAAGTTGTGGTGAATGACGGCGTAAATCATCCGTCTGATGCGTCTTCAGGGCCACTGATCGTAGGCATTCTACGCTATAGTCCTACATAGGTCGCTGGAAATGAACGGCGGTAAAGTCTGCATAGCCGTCGCTCCACAAAGGGCCGCTTTCCTGTCCCCAGCCCATTCTGGGCTTACACTATGGTTTCACCCAAAGCATGCCCTGCCGGTAATATCGTCATCGCATCCAATCGAATGATCTGGGTCAAGGAACCGCACCTCAGCCTATGCGAAAATGCGTATAAGTAGAGGTGCACCTATGATTTTTTATCTCCTGTCCGCTCTTGTCCGGCCTGCGTGGTTGGCCCCTATGCGGATACCGCGCGACGAAGACGCGCGAAACCGGATGCTGGGCTATATGCAAGCTGGCGTGGCGGCGGATCGGCGCGATGCGCAGTGGGGGCCATATCGGATCAGCCCCGACCAGCCGCCATATCTGTGGGCAGGGCTGAACGCTGCACTTGTTGCCGAAACCATTAATAGTGCGGTGGCGGAATGAATGTTTTCGGTTGGATGAACGATCAATTGCTTCGAATGCAATGGTTGTCAGATCTGGTGACCGCGGGCGTAGACTGGGTCGGCCTTGATCCAGCCTCGCGGATCGGCGGATCGGTGCAGTTCTTTGTCTATGACGTTGTCAAAATCTTCATCCTGCTCTCGGTGTTGATCTTCTTAATCTCCTATGTGCAAAGCTATTTCCCGCCCGAACGTACACGGCGGATTTTGAGTGGCCGAGAGGGCATCGGCGCAAATATCCTTGGTGCTTTGTTGGGCACCATCACCCCGTTTTGCTCGTGTTCATCGATCCCGCTGTTCATCGGGTTTACTGCAGCTGGCTTGCCGCTGGGTGTTACGTTCTCGTTCCTGATTTCGTCGCCGTTGGTTGATATGGCGTCGGTCATTCTGCTTGCCTCGATCTTTAGCTGGCCAATTGCACTGGCTTATGTCGGCGTTGGATTGGTGGTGGCTGTGATCGGCGGCACGTTGATCGGCCAACTGCGCATGGAAGGGCAGGTTGCCGACTTTGTACGCACTGTGCCGGTGTCTGATGCTGATGAAACGATGACCAGAAACGAGCGCATCGGTTTTGCCCGCGATCAAGTCATGGATATCGTCAAAAAGGTCTGGCCCTACGTCCTGATCGGGGTCGGTATTGGCGCTGCCATTCACAACTGGGTGCCTGCGGAAACGATTTCAGCGCTGCTTGGTCAGGATAAATGGTGGGCGGTTCCGGTGGCCACGGTGATAGGCATCCCGATGTATGCCGACATTTTCGGAACCCTGCCGATCGCCGAGGCGCTGGTCGGCAAAGGCGTCGGGCTTGGGACAGTGCTGGCCTTTATGATGGCCGTCACCGCGCTATCGCTGCCTTCGCTGATTATGCTCAAGCGGGTCGTAAAGATGCCGTTGCTGGTGACATTCACGGGGATTGTGACCGTCGGCATCCTGACAATCGGCTTTGTTTTCAACGCCATCACGCATCTGTTCATTTGAAAGGACACAACATGATTATCAAAATCCTCGGCTCGGGTTGCAAAAAATGCGTAACCTTGGGCGACAACGCAAAGGCGGCCGCAGAGGCTGCCGGTAAGGAGGTCGAAATCGTCAAGGTAACCGATTTTGCTGAAATCGCCGCTTACGGCGTGATGTCGACGCCTGCGCTGGTGGTGGATGATCGGGTGCTGTCCTCGGGGAAAGTTCTGAGTGCCGCAGAGATAGGCCAAATGCTGTGACGGATTATCGCGTTTCTGCCTGCCGTATCGATAGCCATGGCAGCCTTGCTGTGGCGAAAAAAGCCGAGATCGTCTTGGATACCGACCTAGCGGGCCGCAGCGATGCGATGAACCCGGTTGAATTGCTGCTATCGGCGCTGGCCGCATGCATGCTGAAAGGGATTGAACGGGTTACACCGCTTTTGCAGTTTCAGTTGCAGGGGGCCGAGGTCTATTTGGAAGGTATCCGGCAAGATGTGCCGCCCAAGCTGACGTTGATCCGCTATCGGATCGAAGTGGACAGTGACGAGACAGACGCCCGGCTGGACCTTCTGCACCGCAACGTTCTGAAATACGGCACAATCTCCAACACACTTTCCGCCGCCGTTCCGCTGGAAGGGAGCCTGATCCGGAAGGTCTGACGCATTTGGCCTGCGCCTTGGCAGGAGCAATCCACGTGCATCCCATCATACGAAGGTTGGGATGCAATTTCAAAGCCACAGGGCGAAGAGCCCCGGTTTTTTACAAATTTTGAAGAGTAGTGGCTGGGATGGTAGGAAACCTTGCCGATCCATACC